>Ga0315281_10000680_pt1 | contig 47999 bp, 48 predicted proteins | sample YL17G07_0_MG_FD_204540 | JGI IMG/M metagenome (GOLD analysis project Ga0315281, IMG submission 204540) | Sediment microbial communities from Yellowstone Lake, YNP, Wyoming, USA - YL17G07_0 | ecosystem: Environmental > Aquatic > Freshwater > Lake > Sediment | place: USA: Wyoming | collected...
ACGTCGAAGATCTCCGCCGTGAGCGTGCGGCCAAGGCCGGTGCGGCGGTGGTTGGCGGCGACGTTGACGCGCAGCTCGCCCACCCGCCGGGTCCAGCGAGCGGGCGTGCGCGCCACGCTGGCGTAGCCCACGAGCGTGTCGCCCGCGTACGCGAGCACCGAGGTGGAGTTGCCGTGCTTGACGTTGTCGAGCCAGTCGTCGACCCCCGCCTTGCTCGTGATGTCGACGCGCAGGAAGAGGAGGTCGTCCGCGGGGAGCCCCCCCGCAAACTGGAGGATGGCGTCGCGGTCCTTCGGCCCCATGAGCTGGAGCGTCACGGCCGTCCCGTCGCGCAACTCGAGCGACTTCGGGTAACGGGACTCGACGGCGTCAGCGGTCATCGGGCACTCCTTGCGTGGGTCATGTCGAGGGGGGCTTTGTTGCAGCGAGCGCGGCCTCTTTCAGGTCGGCAAAGGCGGTCTGGACGTGGGCCTTCATCCGGCCGACGTCGGGCATGACGCGCGGCTCGGCCATCATGCCGACGTACAGTTTCTGGTTGTAGCTCTGGATGGCGACTCCATAGCCGAGCGGGCCGCCGAGCGGGATGAGCCCGATTGTGGCCGTCATGCGGCGGCCCGCGAGGTATTGCGGCACCTGCACGCCCGGCACGTTGGTGGCGACGAAGCTCACGCCCTGGCCCGCGAGCCGTGCGGGCGACGCGAGGGGTGACGGCAGGAGCGAGGCCATTGCCGCGGCAGCGTCCATTCCCGCCATCGCGACGCCCGAAGCAAAACCCATGAGGGGAGGCGGCATGGAGTCAGACGTCTCACTCATCAGTTCCAGGCCCTGGGGCTCGCGCGCTTCCTTGATCCGTTCGGTTTCGCGGCGCACGGCGTCCAGGCGGGCCACGGCCGGCATCGGCTCGGCGGGCAGCACCGGGAACATCATCGACACGCGGTTGCCAAGTGCCCCGCTCTCGCCTTCGCGCCGGACGTTCACGGGGCAGCCGACGCGCAGGGGGAATCCGTTGGTCGGCACCTTGTGCTCCGCCAGGTAGCGCGCGGCGCCTTCGCTGAGGACGGCCAGCACGACGTCGTTCACGGTGCCGCCAAGCGCGCCGCGGACTCCGCGAAACTCGCCGAATTCGAACTCCGCCCACGCGAGCATGCGCTTCTGGGACACGGGCCCCTGGTTCCAGGGCGCGGCGACGATGGGCCGCGTTGCCATCTCCATCATGGAACGCGTGGCCTCGCCGAGGAGCACCGCGCGCTCGCGCAGGACAGCGGGGCTGCGGAAGAGGCCCTGCACCCGGCGGACGGAGTCGAGGCTGGCCTGCGCGGCGTCGAGCAGCGCCGTCGAGACGGCCTCGCCGGGGTCCGGCAGCGGCGCGGGAGCCCAGGCTGTTTCGGGTGGCGCCGGCGGGGGAGCCTCCGCCTCGAAGTCGAACATCACGGTCGTTAGCTCGATCCCCGAGACGCCGTCGACCATGCAGTGGTGCACCTTCCAGAGGAGCACGGTGCGGCCCGGCAGGCCTTCGAAGAGGTGCATCTCCCAGAGCGGCTTCGAGCGGTCGAGCGGCGGGCCGTGCACCGCCATCGCGGCTTCGAGGATGCCCTCTTCGGTGGTGCCGGGCGCCAGGCGGTGGCGGAAAACGTGGTTCGCGATCTTGAAGTGGGGGTCGTCCTCCCAGGTCGCGTGACCGAGGTTAAACGGCACGAACATGAGTCGCTGGCGATACCGGGGGATGAGGTGGAGGCGCTGCTCCACCTGTTCGACAGCCTGCTCGAACGGGATTTCGCCCTCGAAGTACGACACGGAGCCGATGTGCATCGGGCCGTTGATGGACTCGCCATAGAGGAACGAGGCGTCCTGGGCGGTCAGGCGGCGGCTGTTCGGGCGAATCCGGGTGGGCGACGCCATCAGCACACCTCTCGAGCCTGCCGTCGGCGCGGCAGCGGGGCGCCAGCATGCGACCGCGTCAATGGGGAGTCAACACTCCAGGCCTGTACGTCCCGGCGAGGAGAACCTGGGAATCAGCCCATCCGGGGCTCAGGCGGGCGCGAGCTCGGCCAGCGCCTGGCGCGGCACCATGCCGTCCAGCACCTGTTCGAGCGCCATCGTGTGGCTGCAGACTTCCCAGGCCTTGAAGAAGTCGCAATTACAGGACCAGCGGCCGTTGGCGATGGCGACTTCGTGGTCGCCGTTTTCGCCGTGAAAGCTGACGTGCAGGCCGTCGATCTGCATGCGATGGCGTTCGCGTGCGTAGCTGCGGGCCTTTGCGACTTTTCCGATAAGGCTGGACTGCATACGAGATGGCCCTCCTTGCAGGTGTGCGAAAACACGAACGGCGACGCAGGTCTGCGTCGCCGTTAACGGGTGAGGATGCGGATGGTCACATCCATGACTCATCGAACCTACGCCCCCGCGAAACGGGCTGTCAAGAGCCAATTTGGAGGACAGCGGGGTAGCGGCGGACGGAGTGCGCCGGGGCCGAGACGGTGAGCATGGCGGGCACGCCGGCCGCCCCCGGCGGGAGGGTCACGGAGACGCGCACGCCGGAGATCGCGCCCCATGCCTCGCGCCGGACGCCGAGGTCGAGCACCTCCTCGACCTCGAGGGCGAAGGTCACCTCGCCGGGCCCCGGGCGGAGCGCGCGTGGCGCCACCGCGACGACCATGCCCTCGTCGGGGATGAGCGTGTAGCCGAGAAACGCGGCCGTCTCCGCGTCGGGCGGGTCGCCGAAAACACGCGCCCGGGGCCCGGCCGCGCGGACACGCCCGTCGATCAGCACGACCACATCCTCGGCCAGGCGCAGGGCTTCGTCGCGGTCGTGGGTGACGAGGATGGTCGTGGTGGCGAAGGCACGCAGCGCCGCGGGCAGGTCGTGGAGCAGGTTCCTGCGGGCGGGCGCGTCGAGCCCGCTGAGCGGCTCGTCGAGCAACGTGATGGGGGCGCGGAGGGCGAGCGCACGCGCAAGGTTGGCGCGTTGCGCCTCGCCCCCGGAGAGTCGGTGGGCGCCGCGGCCGAGGAGGTTCGTGATCCCGCACGCCTCGGCGGCCGCAGCGATGCGCTGTTGGCGCTCGGCGGCCGGGACACGGCGCAGGCGGAGGGCGAGGTCCAGGTTCTCGCGCACGCTCCCGCCCACAAACACCGGCTGCTGGAACGCATAGGCGACGAGGTTGCGCGTCGCCCGGTCCGGCCGGGCGAGCCTGGTACCGAGGTGCACCGTGCCCGCGTGCGGGCGTTCGAGGGCGGCCACAAGGCGCAGCATGGTGGACTTGCCGGCGCCGTTCGGACCCACCAGGGCCGTCGTCCGGCCGGATTCGACCCGGAGCGAGGGCACGTCGAGCACGGTGTGGCGGCCCCGCCGGAAGAGGAGGTTGTCGAAACGGACGTCCATCAGCCGAGACGCCGCTGCTGCACGAGCGTGAGCAGCAGGTTCACGGCGAAGGCCATGGCGAAGAGGACGATGCCGAGCGCCATGGCGTCGGCGTTCTGGCCGCGGCTCGTTTCGGTGACGATGGCGGTCGTGAGGACGCGCGTGTTGCCCTGGAGGTTGCCGCCCACCGTCATCGACGCACCGACTTCGGAGACGACGCCGCCGAAGCCGGCCATGACGGCGGCGAGGATGCCCAGGTGTGCTTCGCGGGCGATCAGCCAGAGCTTGCGCGCGCGGCTTGCGCCGAGTACGTCGAGCAGGTCGGGGAGCTCGGCCGGGAGTGCCTGCACCGCGGCGGCCGTGAACCCAACGACGAGCGGCACGGCGATGATGAACTGCGCGATGACCATCGCCCGCTTCGTGTAGATCAGGTCGAGCCCGCCGAAGGGGCCGCTGCGGACAAGGAGCAGCCAGACGACCAGCCCGATCACGACGGGCGGCATGCCCATGCCGGTGTTCACCGCGCTCAGGAGGAGCGTGCGCCCGCGGAAGCGGCCGCGCGCAAGACCGTAGCCGCTGGGCACGCCCACGAGCAGCGCGAGGAGGGTCGCCGAGCCTGAGACGACGATCGTGCGCCAGGCTATCTCGCGCAGGTCAGGGTCGGCCGTGACGATGAGCCGGAGCGCCTCGGTGAAGCCGTCCCAGAGGGCGTGCATCGGCCCTCAACCCCCGGGTAGGGATTCTCCCTCTCCCACTGCGGCGGGAGAGGGAGAGACGGCCTCGGCCGCGACCACACAATCAGTACCCCGACCGTCAGGGAGGGTGCGCCGTGCATTGGCTCGTAGTCCGCAGGCCATACGAACGCCTTGAGCTCGCTCGTCGTCGGGCCTCGCGCCCTCCCTGACGGTCGGGGTACTGCTCCTCAGGCAGCCGCTCGGGCCTCTGGCGGGCGGTTGGCTGATCACTGGCCCAGCTTCGATTCGTCCTTGCCAGCGTCGGCGATGAAGAGTTGCTGGCCGAACTCGGCCTTCTTGAAGTCGTCGATCACCTTTTGCGTCTCGGGCGCGACCAGGAACGCACCGAAGGCGCGCGCCTGCTCCACGTGGACGCCCGCGTGTTTCGTGGGGCTGACGACGTACACGTGATAGATGTTCAACAGTGCCTTCGGCCCTTCGAAGACGACGTCCAGCTTCAGGTTCTTCTTGAGCGCCAGGTACGTCGCGCGGTCGGTGAGAGTGTAGGCCGATTTCTGGTCGGCGACATTGAGGGTGACCCCCATGCCCTGGCCGGTCTCTTCGCGGTTCTTCACGGTCTTCACGTCGATTCCCGCGGCCTTCCAGAGGTTCAGCTCAGCCGTGTTGGTGCCGGAGGCGTCGCCGCGCGAGATGAACGGACCGGTGGCGGCGATGGCGGCCATCGCGGCGTTCAGGTCCTTGAGGCCCTTCACTTTCGCCGGGTCCGAGGCCGGTCCGACCAGGATGAAGTCGTTGTGCATCACGAGCTTGCCTTCGACGAGGTCGCCGCTGTCGACGTACTTCTTCTCGCTGGCCGGGGCATGCACAAGGACGCCGTCGGCGTCGCCCTTCGCGCCCATTTCGAGTGCTGCGCCGGTCCCCACGGCGATGACCTTCACCTCGACCCCGGTCTGCTTCGAAAAGAGGGGAACGAGGACGTCGAGGAGGCCACTGTCCTGCGTGCTCGTGGTCGTGGCGAGGATCATCGAGCCGCCGAGCTTCGGCGGGGTCGTAGGCGTGGGGGAAGGGGCCGTGGTTGCGGTCGCGGCTGTGGTGGGCGGGTCGTCGCCGCCGCAGGCCGCCGCGAGAAGCGGCAGCGCCAGCAGCAGAGCGCGGGCGAGCGCCCTCATCCTCAACCCTTCTCCCGGTGCGCCGGGAGAAGGGAGCCGTGCGTTCGCGCGTCCACCGCGTCTCCCCCTCGCCCACTTTGTGGGAGGCGAGATGGCTATGGCCAGGCCTACGGATGAAAAGCGCGAACGCCTCGGCGATCGCGTCACCGCCGCGAGCAGATGAACAGTTCCCCGACCGTGAGGGAGGGGGCCGCCGGTCATGGGCTCGTGATTCGGAGAGAGCGCTGGGGCCGTTCCCTGCTGGCGATCGCCCCCTCCCTCACGGTCGGGGTACTGTTCGTGACGGAGCCACTCGCGCCTTCCGCCGTCGGCGGGCGTCGCCCTCACCGAGGTAGCCTAACCTCCCTCACACTCGCTATTTTCAGAGCGGAGGGGGTTTGGGGGTGAGGGAAGAACTCGAGGGAGTTCGGCACGTGTGCCTCCAGTTATGCTCGCGCGAGCATAACGTTCGCCCGGCCGTCATGCCAGCCCCGGCATAACGCCGCCGAGACCCGTTCCCGCGTGGCCCGTAGGATGCGGCCCATGGGCGAAGCGGCAGCGCTGATTGCGGCGTTCACGTGGTCCGCGACCTCCGTCGCGATGGCCCAGTTGAGCGTGCGCACGACGCCCGTGGCGATGAGCGCCCTGCGCCTCTCGGTGGCCTCGCTGCTGCTGCCCTTCGTGCTGCTCGCGTCCGGCACGGTGGGCGAGCTCGGCAGCGCGTCGGCACTGGCAATCTTCTCGATGGTCGGCAGCGGCCTCCTTGCCTACACCATCGGCGACACCGTCTACATCCGCGCGCTTTCCCAGGTTGGAATCCAGCGCGCGTTCCCCATCGCCATGAGCCTGTTCATCCTGCTCTCCGTGGCGGGCGGCGTGCTGCTCCTCGACGAGCCGTTCCGCTGGACGCAGGCGGCCGGGGCGTTGCTCACCGCGGTGGGTATCTCACTGATCGTGCGCTCGCACGCGCAGGCGGCCGAAGGCGTGCTCGACGCGGCGGGCGTGGCCACGGGCGCGCGGCGGCAGCACCTCGGACCCCAGGCCTACGTCCTGCTCCTCATCGTGGGCGTGACCTGGGCCGGGGCCACGCTCTGGCTCGCGGCCGGGCGCGGCGACCTGGGGGCCATCCCGGCCTCCGCCATGCGCACGCCCGCGGGGGCCGTTGCGATGCTCACCTTCGCCATGGTGACCGCCCCAGCGGACCTGGCGCGGCCCTTCCTGGACCGCAGGCAGCTCGCCGGGATCGTGGGCGTGGGGGTGATGGGCACCCTCTTCGGGAGCCTGCTGTACGTCTATGCCGTGGGCGAAGCGGGCGCCGCGCGCACGACGATCCTGAGCGCCGCCTCGCCGCTGATGGCGCTCCCGCTTTCGGTGCTGGTGTTGAAAGAGCCGTTCACACGGGCGGTGGCGGCCGGCACGGCGGTCTGCGTCGCCGGCATCGTCCTTGTCGTAGCCTGACTGTGCGGCTCGGCCGTCAGTGAGGTGCCACCTGCAGCGTGGCAGCGCGCTCCTCGGCGTCTTTGACGGGTGCCGTAGTGGGGCCGCGCAGCGGGATCTCCTTGAGGGTCACGGCGAGCACAATCAGTCCGACCGCGGCGAACGCAGACGCCAAGAACAGGCGGTCGATCGCCGTCGCCACCGCGTCCTTCTGGCCCTGGAGGGCAGAGTCGAGGACGGCCTGGCCGTCTGGCAGTGCGAGGACCTGGCTGCGCACCTGCGCGAAACCGCGCACGTCGAGGGCGCGCGTGGGGTCTTCGAACTGCTGGTAGAGCGCCGGGGACATCTCGGACTTCGCCTGGCTCGACACGTCGCTCGAGAAGGACGACGCGTACGTGGTCGAGAAGATGAGCCCGAAGATCGCCACGCCCATCACCTGGCCGATCTGCATGAAGAACTGACGGCCGCTCGTGGCGACGCCGATGTGCTCCTGGGACACGGAGGCCTGTACGACCACCGAAATCGTGGGGCCCATGAGCCCGGAGCCGAGCCCGAACACGACCATGAAGAGCGCGATGTGCCACTTCGGCTCGCCCACGTCGAGGCCCGCCATGAGAATGGCGGCGCCGGTGATGAGCAACGACCCGAGCACGATCTGGAACTTGAAGCGGCCCGTACGCGCCACGAGCTGGCCGCCGACGATGCTGCTGAAGAGCAGCCCGAGCGACTGGGGTGTCGAGACGATGCCCGACGCGGTCGCGGAGGCGCCCAGCGCGGTCTGGATGAACGTCGGCAAGTACTGCACGGCGCCGAAGATTGCCGCGCCCGAGACCGCGGCGAGCAGGTTCGCCTGCACGAAGGTGCGGTTGCGGAACAGGTGGACTGGGAAGATCGCCTGCGGATGACGGCGCTCCTGGAGCACGAAGAGCACCGTGAACACCGCGGCCGTCACGAACAGCGCCACCGTTTCGAACCCGCTCCAGCCGAATGCCTCGTTCCCCCAGACCAGCGCGAGCAGCAGCGACACGGTCGCCACCGAGAGCAGGCCCGCGCCCACGAAGTCGATGTTCGCGAGGCGGCCGCCCTTGCGCACTGAGGGCAGGTTGAGCCAGATGAAGATCATCGCGAGAGCGCCGACGGGCAGGTTGATGAAGAAGCACCAGCGCCAGCCGGGACCGTCGGTGAGGAAGCCGCCGATGGTCGGCCCGGTAATCGAGGCGAGCGTAAAGGCGCCGATGAAGTAGCCCATGTACTTCGCGCGCTCGATCGGCGTGAACAGGTCCCCGACGGTCGCAAACACGCAGGCGAAGAGGACGCCGCCCCCGATGCCCTGGAGGCCGCGCGCGACGATGAGGAACGGCATGTTGGGAGCAGCGCCACATGCCGCCGAGGCCGCGACGAAGGCGACGATGCCGACGAGGATGAACGGCTTGCGGCCGAACATGTCCGAGAGCTTGCCCGCCACCGGCACCACGACCGTGGAGGCGAGCAGGTAGACCGTGAACACCCAGGAAAGCAGCTTGAACCCGCCCAGGTCGGCCAGGATGCTCGGCGTGGCCGTCGCGACAATCGAGCCGTCGAGGGCGCTGATGAACATACAGAGCATCAGCGAGTTGAGAAGCAGGAACCTTTGCCGGGGGGTCAGCATCTCGCCGAGAGGCCGATGAGCAACAGCGACTGGAGTCATAGCACCTCGACCGGCCACGTGGAGTGACCATCGTAGCAGAGGCCGCCGCCCCGGCCGACGGCGAGGTGAAGGCACGCAGACCAGCGAGCTTGCAACTCACCCAACGTCAACGCTGCTGGCACTCGTTTGGGCGCCGAGGTTGGACTTTCATTCTCCCGTGCAGCGCCCCCAAGCCGATGGAGGCCTGGGAATGCCCGAAGACGAGAATGGAACCTTGCTCTGTCTGTGGTGCCGGCGCGTCATCTGTTGGGGGACGCCGCCAGCGAGCTACGACCTGTGCGCGCGCTGCGTGCCCCACGTGGTCGCGGCCCTCGCCGCGCGCCCGGCCGAGCCACGGCGGCGGCAGGCACGACCGTGCGCAGGGGCCCTCCCCTCCGTCCCAGCGGAGACAGCCCTCGCCCACGAGCCGAGCGCGTACCGCCTGCCGCCCACGCCCTCAGTACCCCGACCGTGAGGGAGGGGCACGGGTCATTGGCTTGCGACCCGCAAGTTCACCCGCTGGTCGGCCCTCTTTCCCAACGCTTCCTTTGTGCAATGGGAGACCCAGAGTCTCTGGCCAGGGCGGGGAATGAACCGAGGCGGCCTTCAGACCCGAAGCGTCAGGGTGAGGGACCCGATAACCCCGCGTTAACAGGCTCGCCATACGTTGTCGCCACGGCGCACCGCGTCGAGAGTAGCAATGCGAAGGACGAGTCGAACGATCATGAATTGGTTCAGGAACTCACGAACCGGCTGGCTGGCCGGGCTGGCTGCCTCCATCGCCGTGGGGGCCTTGCTTGCGGGTTGCGGCGGCGGCGACGACACCGCGGCGGCCACGAAGACCTCCGCGCCCGGCACGCCCGCGGCCACCACCGCCGGTGGCCTGCCGGCGAATGTCGGCAAGGACGACCGCGCGAGCCTCACCGGCGCCGGCGCGACCTTCCCCGCGCCGCTCTACCAGGCGTGGTTCGACGACTACAACAAGGGGGTCGCGAAGGGCGTCCAGGTCAACTACCAGCCCGTCGGGTCGGGCGGCGGCATCAACCAGTTCACCGCCGGGACGGTCGACTTCGGCGCCTCGGACGCGCCCATGTCGGACGACGAGCTCGGCAAGGCGCCGGATGCCCAGCACGTGCCGACGGCCATCGGCGCGGTCGTACTGACCTACAACCTGAGCGGCGTGCAGAGCCTGAAGCTCGACGGCGACACGCTCGCGAAAATCTACCTCGGGACGATCAAGAAGTGGGACGATCCGGCCATCGCCGCCCTCAACGCGGGCGTCAAGCTGCCGTCAGCGGACATCCAGGTGGTGTACCGCTCGGACAGCTCGGGCACAACCTTCGTCTTCACCGACTACCTCTCGAAGGTCAGCGCGGATTGGAAGACGAAAGTCGGCACGAACAAGGCGCCCAACTGGCCCACCGGGCAGGGTGGCAAGGGCAACGACGGCGTGACCGGCGTGGTCAAGAACACCCCCAATGCGATTGGCTACGTTGAGTTGACGTACGCCGCCACGAACAAGCTCAGCTTCGCGGACATGAAGAACAAGGCCGGCAAGTTCGTGACGCCGACGGTGGATTCCGCCAGCGCGGCCGCGGCCGGGGCAACTATCCCGGCCGGCTACCGCGTCTCTATCACGAACGCCGACGGCGACACGTCGTACCCCATCGCCAGCTTCACCTACCTGCTGGTATTCAAGAGCACGGCGAAGTGCTCGCAGCAGACGCCGTTGGTGGACATGCTCTGGTGGGTCTTCCACGATTCCGGGGCACAGGCGACCATCAAGGAGCTCAGCTACTCGCCGCTGCCAAAGGCCCTCCTTCCCCTGGTGGAGGCCACCCTCCAGGGCCTGAAGTGCGACGGCGGGGCAAAGGCCAGCTTGAAGGCCGGCTAGCGCCGCTGGCGGTACAATTTCGACGCCCCAATTGCCGGCGGCTCCATCGTGGCCGCCGGCGTCCCATCTTCCAGACGCCGCGACGGGGAGCTTTCGGATGGCAGGACTCACGGCCGGGCACCCGGTGCGCGGCGCCAGGGGGCTCACGAACCGTCTGAGGACGGGGGATTGGCTCTTCACGGCGCTAACCGGCGCGGCCGCCCTGGTCATGGTCGGGGTCATCGTGGCCATCTTCTACTCGCTGACGCACGAGGCCTGGCCAAGCATTCGCGACAATGGGGCGGGCTTCGTCTGGGGCACGACGTGGGACCCGGCGAAGGAGACCTTCGGCGTCTGGCCGTTCATCTTCGGCACCCTGGTGACGTCGCTGTTCGCGCTCGTGTTCGCGACGGTGATCGCGGTGCTCGTGGCGCTGTTCCTGGTCGAGGTTGCGCCCGGCTGGATCTCGCGCCCGGTCTCGTATCTGGTCGAACTGCTGGCGGCCATCCCGAGCGTGGTCTATGGGCTCTGGGGTGTGTTCGTCATGGGCGTGTTCATCCGTGACCACTTCGGGCCCGTTGTGACGGACGTGCTGGGCTGGATCCCGTTCTTCGACGGGACGCCGCTCATTACGGGGCTCTTCTCTGGCTGCATGATCCTCACGATCATGATCCTGCCGACCGTGATGGCGGTCTCCCGGGACGTGATCGCGGCCGTGCCGCGCAGCCAGCGCGAGGGCATCGTGGCGCTCGGCGCGACCCGCTGGGAGGGCATCCGCCTGGCGGTGCTGCCCTATGCGCGCTCGGGGATCATGGGCGCGGCGATTCTCGGCCTCGCGCGTGCCGTCGGCGAGACGCTTGCGGTGACGCTGGTCATCGGCAACAGCGTGAAGATTCCGGACAACATCTTCGCGCCCGCCTACACGATGGCGAGCGTCATCGCGAACCAGTTCAACGAGGCTACGGGCATCCACCGCGCGGCCCTCATCGAAGTGGCGCTCATCCTGCTGGTGATGACGTTCGTCATCAACGTGGTCGCGCGCTTGCTCGTCTGGCGTGTGACGAAAGGCCAGCGCGCGGTGGTGCAGGAATGACGGCCCGGCCGGCGGCGTTCGGCGCTCACGGCCCGGAGGCGCTCTACCGGCGACGCAAGCTCGTCAACCACGCGATGACGGCCGCCATGGTCGTGGCCGTGGTCATTGCGCTCCTTCCGCTCTTCTTCATTCTCTTCTACCTGCTCAAGAACGGGCTCTCCGGGCTGAGCCTGGACCTCATCACGGAAGACCCGAACCACCCGGGGCGCTCGGGCGGAGGCGTCCGCAACGCGATCGTGGGCAGTTCCATCATGGTTGGCCTGGCGGTGGCCATCGGCGTGCCGGTCGCCATCGGCACGGGCATCTTCCTCTCCGAGTACGGCCAGAACCGGGCCGGCGCGATGATCCGTTTCGTGATCGAGGTGATGGCCGGCATCCCGTCGATCACCATCGGCCTGTTCGTCTATAGCGTGGTGGTCGCCACCCAGAAGCACTTCTCGGGGTTTGCCGGCGGGCTGGCGCTGGCGGTCATCCTGGTGCCGATCGTTGCCCGGATCACGGAGGAGATGCTCTTGCTGGTCCCCCGCTCGCTGCGGGAGGCGAGCTATGCCCTCGGCGCGCCCCGCTGGCGCACGGTCATCCGGATCGTCCTGCCCACTGCCATGCCCGGGATCATCACCGGCGTGATGCTCGGGCTCTCACGCATCGCCGGTGAAGCCGCGCCCCTGCTCTTCACGTCGCTCGGGAACCAGTTCTACTCGACGGACATCAACTCCGCGATGGACTCCCTGCCCACCCGTATCTTCACCTACGCGACAGGGCCGTACGATTACTGGCACGATCAAGCGTGGGCCATGAGCCTCATCCTCGTCGGCATCATCCTCGTCATCAGCCTTGCGGTCCGCGCGCTCTTCGGGAGCCGCGTGACGGTCAGGCAGTAGGAGCCCTCATGACCAACATCAGTGTCTCCAACGCCCTGCTTGGGAGCGCGCGCGCGCCGGGCTCGCAGGCCGCTGGTCCGGCCGCTGAGGCGGCGCCCGCGCGCATGGCCCTCAACGTTTCCAATCTGAGCGCCTGGTACGGCTCGAAGCTTGCCGTTTCCGGGGTGAGCCTGGACATCCGCGCCAATAACGTCACCGCGCTCATCGGCCCCTCGGGCTGCGGAAAGACGACGCTCATCCGCTGCTTCAACCGCATGCACGAGTTTGCCCCCAACGCCCGCGTCGAAGGCTCGGTGCTCTTTGACGGCGTCGACATTTACGCCCCTGGCATCGACCCGGTCCGCGTGCGCCAGCGCATCGGCATGGTCTTCCAGAAGCCGAACCCCTTTCCCACGATGTCCATCGCGGAAAACGTGGCAGCCGGCCTGCGTTTCCTCGGGGTCCGTTCGCGTTCTGCGATTGCCGACCGCGTTGAGGCAGCGCTTCGCCTTGCAGCGCTCTGGGACGAAGTCAAGGACGACCTCAAGAAGCCCGGCATCGCCCTCTCGGGCGGACAGCAGCAGCGCCTCTGCATTGCCCGGGCCATCGCCGTCGAGCCTGAGATCATCCTCATGGACGAGCCCTGCTCCGCCCTCGATCCCGTCGCGACACTGAAGATCGAAGACCTCATGCGTGACCTGTCCCAGCGCTACACGATCGTCATCGTCACGCACAACATGCAGCAGGCGGCGCGTGTCTCCGACCACACGGCGTTCATGCTCATGGGCGATGACGGTGCGGGACATCTGATAGAGTACCGGCCAACCCAGGACCTCTTCACGCGCCCGAGCGACAAACGCACCGAGGACTACATCACGGGTCGCTTCGGCTAGGGAGGTGCATTCATGACACGCGACCTCTTCACCAAGGAAATCACCGAGCTCCAGGACGAAGTGCTCGTCCTCGGGTCGATGGCGGAGAAAGCCATCCTCGACGCCATGGCGGCGCTGCGCGACGGCGACGCGCGCTGGTCGCAGAAGCTCATCGAGGACGACCAGAAGATCAACGCGAAACGCTTCGAAATCGAAGAGAAGTGCATCTTCGTCATCGGCTCGCAGCAGCCCATGGCAACCGACCTGCGCTCGCTCGTGAGCATGCTTTTCATCACCACCGACCTGGAGCGCATCGCCGACCACGCCGAAGGCATCGCGCGCATCAACGTCATGCTCGGCGACGAGCCCCTGCCGCGCCGCCTTGGCTACATCCCGGCTATGGCCGACCGCGCTGTCACCATGCTGCGGGACAGCCTGAAGGCATACATCGAGCGCGACATCGCCAGCGCCCGCCGCATCTGCGAAGCCGACGACGAGGTCGACCGCCTCCAGGACAGCGTCTACGACGAGTGCTTCAGCGCCATGGTCGCTGACCCCACGACCATCCAGCGGAACACCTACATGCTCTGGACCTCGCACAACCTTGAGCGCATCGCCGACCGCTGCACCAACATCGCCGAGCGCGTCATCTACCTGGTCACGGGCAACATGCAGGAGATCAACGTCTCCAAGTACTGAGGACCGCGCCGGTGGGAATGTGGCGCCCAGGCTGCCTACAGGGCAGCCAGCACCGCTGCCGCAGCCGCGCCTGGCGAAGCACCCTCGACCACGACCGCGCGCACCGCTTCCGGCGCCCACGACTCGTTGATCGCCGCTGCCAGGCCGCTCAGGCCGGCCGCCGCCGCCCGGCAGGCAGCGTCCCCAGGGGTTGCCGGGGCCAGCAGGACGATCAGCCCTCCACGGGAACGCTCCATCAGCCGCCCGAACGCCTGCGCGGCAAGGAACGGAGCCGCCAGGTTGCGTTCGAGCCCGGTCACGAACTCCGCGTGGGCCAGCTCATCCAGGGGTATGCCTGAGGGCGCGTCGCAGGCCGTCACGAGCACGTCGCAGCGGCCGAGCCGGTCCCACACCTCGTCTGCCCAGGCCGTGACGGCCACGGGGTCGCAGGCGTCGAGCACGCGCACGAACTGCTCCCGGCCGACCGCCCAGACCTCGTTCGCGATGGAAGCCATAGCGAACTCCTGGCTGCGGTCGCTGGTGCCGAGCGCGACGTCCGCTCCCGCCTCCGCGCACGCCATCGCGATTGCGCGGTCACGCTCGCTCCCGGTCCCCGCCAGCGCAATCACCTTCCCCGCCAGCGCCGCGCTCACCGGAAGAGCACCAGCACGAGCGGCACGACGAGCCCCAGCAGCACCAGCAGGCCGAGGCCGGCGCCGATGCTGTTCCAGTCACGCGTGCGTACGCGCCCGGCGTAGTACTTCTGCTCCCAGGTGCCGTCCAGCAGGTCGGCGTCGTGTTCGTCGGGCCCCAGGTCGGGGCCGTCGTCGTACCCGTCGGGGTCCTCGCCGAGGGGGATGCGGTCGTCCGGGTGCGTCATGGATACAGGTTAGCGCAGCGACCCGGAGTCGTCGTCGCGTTCGAACAGGTCCCATTCGAATCGGCGCGGGAAGGCGAAGCCGCGGAACCCGAAGCTCGCGGCGCTCAGCACAAACGCCAGGACGGCCGCCCAGTACCAGTCCTTCGTTGCGAGCATGAGCGCGCCTGCCGCCCCCCACCAGAAGACCGCTGCCAGGCCGCGCAGCCGGTTCCAGCGGCTGTTGGCCACCGCGCCTGTCGTGAGAAACGCGAACACGCAGATCCAGGCGGCGCTCTCGTCGCGCGCGGCCACGGCTCCGGTCACGCCCCAGGCCGTGGCGATGCCGAGCCCGTTCAGCACGGCGTCGCGTGCCATGATGGAGTAGCAGGCCGCCCCGGTCGCGAGGAAGGCGAAGACCGAGATCCACGCCGTGTCGCTGTTCGTGGCGACGGCGGTGGCGGTCCCGCCCCAGATCCCCGCGACGGCGAGGACGCGCGAGAGCCCCACGCGCCGCTCCGCGCTCCTTCCCACGACGCCTGTCGCCAGGAACGCGAAGATGAGCGCCCACCACGAGCCGTGCTGTAGCACGACGGCCGGGATGATCGCGCCCCAGATCGCGAGCAGCGCGAGCAGCGAGGTCGCCTTGATCGTCACACCAGCCTACCGTTCGCGTCCCGGATTTCGGCCCCTTCAACCCGTGCGCGGCCGTCGCCGAACTTCGCGTCCCGCCAGTGGAGGGCAGCCTTGAGGCCCTCTTCGCCCGCGATGCGGCCGAATTCCCGCACGCTCGGTGCGAGGTGTGCGCGCGCGTCGTTCTCGCTCGCGATGCGCTGGATCGTGCGCGCGCCCATCAGCTCGAGCTGCAGGTTCACGATGCGCTTGTTCGCGCTCAACAACTCGCTGTCGATCATCACCATGCGGTCGACCAGCTGCTCCACTTCCTGTTCCAGCAGGTTCGCGGGCACGGCCTTCAGGACCAGCCCGATCTTCGCGGCGTCGGCTCCGCTGATCGTGTCGCCGGTGAGGAAGAGCCGCTTCGCCCACTGCGGCCCGCAGTGGTAGATCCACATGTTGTTGGGCAGAGCGCCCATGGCCCGCGCTGGCGGGAAGCCGATGTTCGCGTCTTCCGCCGCGATGATGATGTCGCAAAGCAGCGCAATGTCCGTGCCGCCCGCCAGGCAGTGGCCGTGCACCTGGGCGATGACCGGCTTGTGCATGTCGAAGATCGCCATGCGCAGCCGCTGCTGGCGTTCGAGTTGCCAGGCGTCGTCGTCGAAGGTCCGGCCGCCGCGGTACACAGCCGTGTAGGCGTCGCCCTCGGCGGAGGGACGGCGGCTGGCGAGCGGTGTGAGGTCGTAGCCCGCACTGAAGGCGCGCCCGTTGCCTTTGATGATCACGGCGTGGACGGCGGTGTCGTTGTCTGCGTCCCAGAGCGCCGTGTTGAGCTCGGTCTGGAGCTCCGTCGAGAGGGCGTTCAGCTTCTCCGGCCGGTTGAAGGTGATGCGGGCGCGGCCCTTCTCGACCTCGTAGATGATGGTGTTGTAGTCGGTCATGGCCCCCGCCTCCTCGTGATGTCGCCGCGATTGTACGGGAGCGGCGCGCGCGAGTCCCGGCGGGGGGCGGGAGAGCGCGCAATCGCCCCCGGCGTACGGGGCGCCCCGGGATGTGGTATCTTTATGGCGAGTTATCCGCGGCTGCATCGACGAGATTGACTGATTTGCTCTCGAGTACGCCTGACAAGACTGTCCTTGCGCTCCCAGTGTCTCCCGGGAGCGCGCCGCGCGCTGGTGGCCCACGACGGCCCGCGCGCCCCGGGTCGCGGACACTGAGAAACGCACGGAAAGGGAACCTGAACTCTGCTCTTCTTTAAGCGAAAGAAAATCGACGACGCCCCGCGGGAGGCTTCCGCCTCCACCCAGACGATGGAGCGGCCCGCCCAACGGCCGTCATCCGAACTCATTCACTCCTCTGTCGCGCACCCGTCACACGCCCTCCATGAGGACGCGACGCCCGCGCGCAGGCGCCGCAGCCGTGGTGGACGCGGCCGCGGCCACGCCGCGATGTCCCCGGTCGCGACTATCCTTGCGCCCGATGCAGAGCCCCGGCGGGCACTGGCGCCTTCGCTGCCAGCTGCGAAGGCGCCAATCTCCGAGGCGTTCCGCGCACTCGGAGTCGACGAGACCGGGCTCGCGGCGATCGCCGCCCTCGGCTACGAGACACCCACCCCCATCCAGGCAGAGGCGCTGCCGCTCGTGCTCGCTGGCGAGGACCTCGTGGGCCTCGCCCAGACAGGCACGGGCAAGACCATCGCCTTTGGCCTGCCCCTCGCGCGTGCGATCGACCTGGAGGAGCACGCGGTCCAGGCGATCGTGCTCGTGCCCACCCGTGAGCTGGCCAACCAGGTGTTCGAGGTGCTCGAACACCTCGGCCGCTTCTACGGGTTCAAGGTGCTGGGCCTCGTGGGCGGCCGCCGCGTCCAGAGCGACCTGATAGCCCTCGAACGGGGCGCGCACGTGATCGTGGGCACCCCCGGGCGCATCATCGACCACCTCCACCGCGGTACGCTCTCGTTGGCGAACGTCCGCTTTGCCGTCCTCGACGAGGCGGATCAGATGCTCGACATCGGCTTCGCCCGCGACATCGACTACATCCTCCGCGTCACGCCCAAGCACCGCCAGACGACACTCTTCAGCGCCACCATGCCGGAGAGCATCGGACGCCTCGTGTACCGCTACATGCGCGGCGCCCGGCGCGTGGCCGTGACGCCCGAGCAGCGCACCGTCGCCGGCGTGACGCAGCTCTTCTGCGAGGTTTCGGAGCGCGAGAAATTCCTCGCCCTGCGCTACCTCTACGAGCAGCTCCACCTCGGCCGCTCGCTCATCTTCCGCCGCACGAAGATCGGCGTGGACCGGCTCACCGACCAGCTCCAGGCTGCCGGGGTGCCTGCGCGCGCCATCCACGGCGACCTCCGCCAGGGCGAACGCGACCGCGTGATGTCGGACTTCCGCACCGGCAAGCTCGAGTTCCTGGTGGCGACGAACGTGGCCGCGCGCGGCCTCGACATCCCCGACATCGAGCACGTCATCAACTACGACGTCCCGCAGAACCCCGAGGAATACATCCACCGCATCGGCCGTACGGCCCGCGCGGGCAAGAAGGGTACTGCAGTGACGTTCGTCAGCGAGTGGGAGCTCGACGAGTGGGACCGCATCGCCGACGTGGTCGGCCGGGCCGAGGTCGAACATCTCCGTCTGCCGTCCCGCTGGGACTGACACCCACGGTAGCCATCCCGGGGAGGGCTGACCGGCGCTCACGCGACCGGCTTCAGTCCTCCGCGAGGCGGAACGGGGCCCCGGGCAGCATCGCCTCCAGCCGTGCCTCGAGCCGGGCGAACCGCGCGCAGTAACTTTCGGACGAGAACGCTTCGGTCGTCATGATGACCGCGTCCTCGCCGTTGTCCGCGTAGTAATGCTTGCGCAGGCCCACTTCGTGGAAGCCGTAGTCGCGGTACAGCGCCCGCGCCGCCTGGTTCGAAACACGGCATTCGAGGGTCGCGTTGGTCATCCCGCAGTCGCTCGCGAGCGCCACGAGCGCATGGACGAGCAGCCGCCCGAGCCCGTTGTGCCGGTACGGCGGCGCGACCGCCACGGTGACGACGTGCGCCTCGTCGACGATGAGCCAGAGACCGGCGAAGCCCAGGACGGCGTGCGCCTCTCCCTCGGCCGCCGGTGCAGCCTCGACCAGCACGTACCGCGCCATCGCGTTCTGTTCGAGCTCATGGGCGAGAGCGGTCGCAGGCCATCCGTTTTCGAAGGCGGCGCGTTCCACCTCCGCCAGGGCCGGCAGGTCGGCCGGAGTCACGCGGCGGAGCGTCAACGCGGCCGGGTCGAACGGTGCAGGGGTCTCGGCGGGCATGAAGAAATGGTAGCGGCCCGGTGCCGCGCGCGGGAAACCACGGGGCCTCCCGGATTCCCAACCCGCGAGAACGGGCGGATACTTGGGGCATGCCGGGCGGAGACGAAAGTTCAACCACGGTGACGGTGGTCACCCTTCCCGGGCTGACCGTCTATGAAGGGACCCTCGCGAGCTTCCTCGCGGGCGGCGTGACGCTCGCCGGCGACATGCCCGGCCTCGCGCCCGGCGACACCGTCGCGCTCGCCTACGACGACTCGGGCGGCCGCCAGGGCGTCCGGGCGCAGTTCGCTGGCACGCGCGGCGGCATGACCGTGTTCACTCTCTTCGGCGAGTTTGCACGCCTTCCCCACGTTGACGTGCGCTCGATGCTGGGCCAGTCGCGGCATCGCGGCTCTGTCCTGCACCTCGACGCAGAGAGCGTGGTTGTTGAGCTCCCCGCGAAGCCCGGGGGCAACGCCCTCGAAGTCTCGATGGAGGTTGCCGGGTTCGCCGCGCGCCTGGTGGGCCGGGTCGAGCGGTCCCAGGGCGTGGCCGGCCGCCACTGGCTGGCGCTCCGTTTCGAGGACCTCACGCCGCCGCAGCGCGCGTTTCTCCGCACCGCAATGGGGGCTGGCCTGAAGAAGGACGAATAGCGGCGCGGCGTGGCCGCCGGTAGCATCGTGGCGATGACAGCGCCATTCGAAGCTACCCCCGCCCGGCTCGCGAAGGAGATTGGCGTATGAGGGTCCTGCTCTTCGCCAACGGCGAGCTCCCCTCCCGCGCTCTCGTGGCGGAGTTTGCGGCGCTGGCGGACCTCGTCGTCGCGGCCGACGGCGGCGCTGACCGCGCGCTCACCTGCGGCATCGTCCCCGGTGCCGCTGTGGGCGACTTCGACTCCATTTCCGACGAGGCCAGGGCCGCCGTGGGCGCGGCGAACCTGCACCACGCCCCCAACGCCGACCAGACCGACCTGCAGAAGGCGCTGCTCTGGGCGATTGCACAGGGCGCGAGCCGCGTCGACGTGGTCGCTGCGGGCGGCGGCCGGCTCGACCACCTCCTCGCCAACCTCTCGCTGCTTGTGCTCAGTCGCGGCCAGGCCGAGGTGCGGCTCGTGGACGACTTCTTCGAGACGCGCCTCGTCGACGGGGAAGCTGTCGTCGACGCCCCGGTGCACACGGTCGTCTCGCTCATGCCGATCGGCGTCTGCGAAGGCGTCACGACCGAGGGCCTCCGTTGGGACCTTCGCGACCGGACGCTGCAGTTCAGCCCGCTGGGCGTGCACAACGAGGTCGCGCGTCCGCCCGCTCACGTCCGCGTCCGCACCGGCGACCTGCTCCTGCTGAAAGGCCGCTGGGTGGAGAAGCACGGGTAAAGGAATCCCGTGCGTCTCATGGCTGGGCGTCACCACCGGGCCCGCCGCGTCCATGAGTTGGGTGAAGGCGCCGGCGGCCAGACCGCCTGGCAAGCCCCACTCAGAAGGAGCACACGAAATGAAGTTCTCACCTCGCATGAAGTTGCTTGGCCTCGGGCTCAGCGGCCTCCTCGCCGTCGGCGTCGTTGGCGCGGCCGTGGCCGAAGGCCCCGAGTCGCTGCCGTTCATCGGCGCGCACCGCCACCCGGTCATCGCGGCCACCGTGATGGACATCGTCAAGCAGTCGGGCCTCGACCCGAGCGTCTTCAAGGAAGGCGCCCTCGCCGGTCAGAGCATCGACGACATCCTCACCACCAACGGCGTCGATCCGGCGGCTGTCCAAACCGCTGTGCTGGGCGACATCAAGACCCGGCTCGACCAGGCTGTGACGAACGGCAAGATGACGCAGGCGGAAGCGGACGCCGCCTACGCGAAGGCCCAGCAGAAGCTGCCTGAGCTGATGTCCCACGCGCCCGACCCGGCGAAGGTGCAGGAGCGGATCGACCATCGCCAGGCGCTCCGGGCGGCCGCGGGCAAGAGCCTGCTGACCACCGCAGCTTCGAGCATCGGGATCGACGTCAAGGACCTCATGACCGAGCTCCGGGACGGCCAGACTATCGCCCAGGTCGCGACCGCCCACGGCAAGGACCCTCAGACCGTCATCAACGACGTCGTCGCCGCCGCCGACGCGAAGGTCGACCAGGCCGTGACGAACGGCAAGCTCTCGGCGGAGCGGGCTGCCACCATCAAGTCGAACCTGGCCGAGCGCATCGCGAAGCTGGTGAACGAGGGCCGCCCGAACAAGGGCCAGCACAACTAAGCCAGCGCCACCCGTCCCTGTGCAAAGGCCCCGGTCTGAAGACCGGGGCCTTTGGCGTGTGCCCCCGGGTAGCCGTGCCCCTCGTGGGCACGAACGGGCGTACTCTCCCCGGCGAAACCATCACCCACGAATGCATCGCACGCCGTGCCAGCCGCGAACCGCCCGCGTTCGGGTAGTCGTGCCCCTCGTGGGCACGGACCGGTGTTCCCTGCCCCACGAAACCATCACCCGTGTCTGTCGGCTACGCGGGGCGGCGGCCGCGCACCGCGGCGGGCTCCTGCACCAGCCGCCCGAAGAGGTCGTAGCCCGCGGCCTGCTCGACGTGCACCATCACGCGCGAGCCCGGCTCGGCGCGCCCCCGCGCGATGACGAGCCCGTCCACCTCGGGCGCCTCGCGGTACGTTCGCCCGGCGACGACCGGCGCGCCGTCCTCGTCTTCGCCAACGCCCTCCACCAGCATGGTGAGCGTTTGCCCCGCAAAGCGCCGGGCGCGTTTCCCGGCGATGCGCCGCTGCTGGACCATGAAGCGGTTGCGGCGCTCGGTTTTTACCTCGTCCGGCACCTGGTCCGGCATCTCGAAGGCCCCGGTCCACTGCTGGCGCGAGTAGGTGAAACAGCCCGCGTGGTCGAACTCGAGCTCGCGGGCGAAGGCGAGGAGCTCTTCGAACTCGTCCTCTGTCTCGCCGGGGAAGCCGGCGATGAACGACGTCCGCAGGACCATGCCGGGCATGGCCTCCCGCAGCTGCGCGACGAAGGCGCGGACCTTCTCCAAATTGTGCGGACGCTTCATCCGCCGGAGCACAGCCTCAGACCCGTGCTGCAGCGGCACGTCGAGGTAATGGGCGACGTTCGGCAGCGATGCCATCGTTTCAATCAGTTCCGGCGTGACGCGGCTGGGGTAGGCGTACATCAGGCGCAGCCAGGTCTCGGGGCCCACGGCCTCGCTCAGCGCGCGCAGGAGTCCCGGCAGCCCCGTGCCCACCGGCATGCCCAGGTCCTCGCCCCAGGCGGTCGTGTCCTGGCCCACGAGGGTGAGTTCCTTCGCCCCGGCCGCGACCAGGCGCTGGGCCTCGCGCACGAGCAGCCCCAGCGGCGCCGAGCGGAGCGCGCCCTTGATTCGCGGGATGACACAGAAGGCGCAGGGCGCGTCGCAGCCGTCGGAGATCTTCAGGTAGGCGCCCGGCCCCTGGACTGTCGCGCCGCTTTCCGGGATGTCGTACACGGCGGCCACGTCGACGCTGAGCAGCCCGGCGATGTCCTTCCACTGGCCGGCGCCGAAGACGTGGTCGATTTCCGGCACCTGTGCCCGCACCTTCGCGCCGTACAACTGCGTCATGCAGCCGGCAACGATGAGCGTCTGGCCGGGGCGCTTGGCGGCGGCCAGGCGGCGCACCTCGTCCATGGACTGCTCCTGCGACTGTTCGATGAACCCGCAGGTGTTGACGACGACGGCGTCCGCCTCCGAGACGTCGTCGACGGGGAGGAGGCCGCCCCCGGTGAGCATGCGTGCGAAGTGCTCGCTGTCCACGTCGTTCTTGGGGCAGCCGAGCGTGACGAGGTGGTAGGTGCGCGGGACGGCCATCAGGGCCCGTCGCTCACGACGATGATCACGGTCGAGCCGTCGGCCAACTGCCCGCCCGGGGCCGGCGACTGGTCGAAGACGGTGCCCTTCGTGGCGGTGCTCGCCGCGTGGTTTTCCTTCACCGTGAACCCGGCCTCGGCGATGGCTGCCTTCGCGATCGCGGCCGTCTGTCCCTTCACGTCGGGCACGATGCCCCGCGTGGTCGTGAGGCCGGAGGACGCCGCGGGCGCTGTCGTCGGAGTCGACCTGGTCCCCGAGGCTGCCTGCGCAGTGAGCGTGGCCGGCGGTGCCGCCCCTTGCGGGGTGCCCGTGGCGCCGGGATTGTTGTCGCCCCCCCCGAGGTTCGAAATGATGAACGCGAGCAGCACGACGGCAAGCACGGCGCCGATGGCCACGATCAGGATCGTGAGGCTCCGCGTCTGGGCAGCGGGGTCGGTCTTGATGCGTCGCGACGGCGTCGGCACGCCGATGTCGATGCCGATGGTGGGTTCGTAGGGGGCCGCGGGCTCAGCCTGCCTGCCCGGCACCGCGCGTACCGGCCCGGGACGCCCGGGAGCGGGACGGCCCCGCGCTTCCTCGGCGGGGGTCGGCCTGCGCCAGGCCGGCCGCGATGGGCTCTGGCCGGCGACCGGCTGCTGAAACGTCGGCCGCTGCCGCTGGCCGTTCGGCGGCGGGGCAGGTGGCGCGCCACCGTAGTCGTCTTCGTCGCGCGGGAACAGCGCGAGCATCTCCTGTGGGTCCTCGCCGAGGTACTGGGAGTACGAGCGCAGGAACCCGCGCGCATAGACCGGCGCCGGGATCACCTCGAACTGCTCGGCTTCGAGGGCCTGCAGGTAGCGCCGGGAGATGCGCGTGTCGCGTTCTGCGTCTTCGAGGGTGAGCCCGCGCGCTTCGCGCGCCCGGATGAGCCGAGACCCGAGTTCACTCATAGTGCCAGGTGGAACGTAGCACGGCGGGCGGGAAGAGGCATCAGCCGGATTTGGATCGGCTATGTGCGCGGTTTGGCGTGAGTCCGCCGCACACCGTTGGCTGTGGTGATGGATCGTGGGGCGTCCGCGCGGGACACTGGGCTCCGGCGCTCCCACAGGCGCCAGTCGTTCAGCGAGGCAGGCCTGCGTGACAGTCCCGTTCCGGCTGCTCCTGGTTGGGTCGTTCGCCGCCGCTGTCGGCCTGCTGGCGCTGCGAAGCATGGGCGCCTCTGCCGACTCGCCGGTGTTGACGCCGCGCGCGGTGCTCGTGCAAATGGCCCGCGCCGAGTCGCCCGGCGCACTGCCGCCTCCCGTCCTGCCCTCGCCCGACCCTTCCTACTGCCAGGCGTCCGCCGGGGGGACCACCCCGCCGTCAGGCGCCGTCCTTGGCCGGCTCACCGTCGGAGGCGTCGCCGCGCCCGTCAATACCGTTGTTCAGATCACCTTCGACGGCAAGGCCGGCCCCGCTTCGGCCGTCCGCGAACCCGGCGGCTACCGCGTCCTCTACGACGAGGGCGGTGCGGCGTGTGCGAACAAAGCGGGCGCCGCCATGGCGATCGTGGTCAACGGTCAGTCGTTCGACACGCACAGCAAGGTGGGTGACCCGGACGCAGCCGTCCTCCTCTTCGACATCGCCGTCCCCTGACTGCTCAGTCGCCTCAGCTGGCCTACCTTGCCTTGAGGAGTTCTCTGGCGCGGGCGGCGCGGGCCTCCGGCACCAACAGGCGGCTGCCCGGGCGGCGACGGAAGAGCGACAAGAGGCTGAAGCCCGCGCTCCCCGAGCCGCAGGCCTGGGTCGCCGCGATCCGCATGGGGATGGCGTCTGCATCCAGGCGAGTGGCGACGGACTTCAACTTTGCGTCGTCGTAGCCGCGCCAGATTTCGACCCAGCGATCGTCGTCGCTCATCGTGGCAGCTCAGGCGCTCTGGCGCGCCGTCTCCGGGACTTGCACGTCCACGTACGTAACCTGCGAACTGGGCTCCGGGATAGGTTCACTGTCCGCGGCCATGCCCTGGAAATGAAACTCGAGGGCCTCCTGGATGAGCGCTTCGACCTCTTCGCGCGTCTCGGCGACTGACACGCAGCCGGGCACGTCGGGCGCGCAAGCCCCCCAGCTCGCGGGGCCCTGCTCCATGACAACTGCGTAACGCTTCTTCAACAACTGACGGTGACTGCCTCTCGCGGTCACAGGATACCACCGCCGACGAGCACCGCTGGCGCCGGTCCCATCCCAGTTGCTGCGAGCCTCGGCCACCAGGCTCGCTCGAAAACAGTACCCCGAGCGTCAGCGAGGGTGCCACCCGTCATTGGCTGATGATGGCCAGGCAGACCCTGAGCCCGGCCGTCGCGCACCGGTCCCGGCGCCGCCAACGCGGGCCGCGAGGGGTTGTGGTTCGATCGCGGCCTGGCAGCGCACCCTCGCTGACGCTCGGGGTACTGTTTGGGTGCTGACGGTAGCCCCGGCTCAGGCCGGGACGGGCACGTCGAGCTGGTGCCTGCGCACCTCGGCCATGACCTTCGCGCCCACCGCCGCGTCCGGCTCGACGACAGGCAGCCGAGGCATGCCGATTTCGAAGCCGAGCTGCCGCAGCACGTAGCGGATGGTGCTCGGGCTGCCGTTCAGGAAGCACGCGTCGGTGAGTTTGCAGAGCTGCCGGTGGATGGCCGCCGCCTCCGGCAGCTCGCCCGCCAGGATGTGTTGCAGCATCGCCCGCTGGCGGGCGGCGACGACGTGGGCCGTCACGCTGATCGCCCCCCAGGCGCCCATGCACCAGAGGTGGAAGTTGTCGTTGTCGTTCCCGCTCCAGATCTTGAAGCCGGGCGCGGCCTCCATGATCGCCGCAGTGTGCGCCAGGTCCCCGTTGGCTTCCTTGTCGCCCACGATGTTGGGGATTTCGGCGCAGCGCAGGACCGTCTCGACGGTCATGTTCACGCCCACGCGGCCGGGCACGTTGTAGACGATCACCGGCAGCGAGGTGCTTTCCGCGATGGCGCGGAAGTGCTGGTAGATGCCTTCCTGGGGCGGCTTCAGGTAGTACGGCACGACCGCCAGGATCGCGTCGGCGCCCGCGCGCTCGGCCCGGCGGGCGAGGTGGATGGAGTGGCGGGTGTCGTTCGTGCCCGCCCCTGCGACGACCGTCGCGCCCGCGCCAAGCTCCTGCTTGACCTCCTCCCAGAGACGCGCCTTCTCGTCGTCGCTGAGCAGCGGCGCTTCGCCGGTCGTGCCGGTGACGACAAGGCCGTCGTTGCCTGCGCGCACGAGGTGGCTGGCGAGGCGGCGGGCGTGATGGTAGTCGACCTCGCCGTCGGGCGTGTAGGGCGTAACCATGGCGGTGAGAAGGCGGCCGAGCTCGGTCATGGGAAGTCTCCGCGGGTATTCACGTAAGGGATCTAGTGTAGCGCACGCGCAAGGCCCCGGCAGGAGCAGGCGGAGGCCGTTTGCTGCTTGCGGCGCTACTCCGGCGGCAGCGTCTCGATCGGGTCTCCCGGTCGGATGACGCCCCCGCGGAGCACGCGCGCGTAGACGCGGCTCCAGCCCGGCCGCACGTTCTGGTGGATGCGCGTGAAATCGCCGTCTGCGAACCAGTGCGCGATTGTGCGGCAGGGCGTTGTGTACCGCGTGACTTCGACCACAGCGTCCGCCCCGAGCCGCAGGCGCGTGCCCGGGGCCACGCTGTCCCAGTCGAGCCCCCGCGTGGTGACGTTCTCGCCCGCGGCGCCGGCGAACAGGGGATGACCTTCCGCGGCCAGCGCTTCGATCCGTTCGATCGCAAAGAGGCAGACCGCGCGCTCCGGGCCGCCATGGTTGACGGTGTCGTCGTGGCCGTCCCCGGCCAGGCCCAGCTCGCCCGCCGCGGCTTCGCGCACCGGCAGCTTGGGCACGCCGCCCCGCGAAACGTTCACCTGGACGACGCTCGCACCCGGCATAGCTGCCCCCTCGGTTCGGCGATTCAGGTCGCGAGGAATTCGCGGACGGCTGCCGCGAACGCTTCGGGCTGGTGCAAGGGGACCTGGTGTCCGGCCCCCGCGATCTCGACGAACCGGCCATTTGGCAGGCGCCGCACCATCTCCTCGGCGATCTCGCGCGAAAGCACCTTCGACTTCTCTGCGCGGATCACCAGCGTGGGGCATTTGATGTGCTCCAGGCTGTCCCACAGGTACGGGATCTCCACGATCGCGGCGCGCCCCGTTGCCTGGTGGATGGCCGGGTCGAAGCGGAAGACGAGGTTGCCCGTCGCTTCGTCCAGCACGAGCGAGGCCGCGAGCTGGCGCAGCAGGAACTCCGGTGTTTGGCCCGGGTACAGCGTGGCGAAGTGTTCGAGGGCTTCCGCCTCGGTCGCGAAGCCGGGAGCCTTGCCGGACTCGCCCGTGCTCTTGCGGATGCCGCGCGCGCCGGCGTCTGCCATTTGCGGGCCCATGTCTGCGAGGACCAGGTGCTTGAGGCGGTGGCTGTGGTCGCGCGCGTAGGCCATGGCCACGCGGCTGCCGATGCTGTGCGCCACGAGGTCGAAGGCCTCGATGTCCAGCTCCTCGACCACCGCGCGCAGGTCGTGCGCGAACGCCCAGACCAGGTAACCGCCGGGGGCGTGCTCAGTCTCGCCGTGGCCACGCAGGTCCGGAGCGTAGACCGTGTATTCCGGCGTGAAACGGCCGGCGATGTGCTCCCAGTAGCGGGCGTTGTTCATCAGCCCGTGGAGCAGGACCATCGCGTCGTCGCCGTTGGGGTCGCCCCAGCGCAGGTAGTGGTGGCGCAGGCCGTGGATGGTCAGGTAGCCGTCTTCGCCGTGGCTGGCAGCGCTGTTGGTGGTGCTCACCCGGGGATTATAAGGCTGGCTGCGCGCTGCCGCTTTCCGCGCCTGGGCTACTTCGGCTCTTCCACCAGCTGGAAGAGCACACCGCCGCTGTCCTTCGGGTGCAGGAAGGTGTGACGCTTCCAGTCGCTTTCGATGACCCCGCCAAACGGCTCGATCCCATGGGCGCGCATGGCGCCGGCCGCTGCGTCCACCGACTCCACTTCGAGGCAGATGTGGTGCATCCCCGCCCGGCGCGTCTCGAGGAATTTCTGCACGAAGCTGTCCGCGCGGCTCGGGGCGATGACCTCGAACTGGAGCGCGCTGTTGGGGATCGTCATGACGCAGCCGTCGTACCCGAGCGCCTCGTCCCGCCAGCGCGAGACTTCCGTCATGCCGAAGACGCGCTGCTGCCACGCCACCTGCCGGTCCAGGTCGGGGACGGCCATCGACACGTGGTCCATGCGTTTGACGCCGAGCGCGCCGCCGCTGGTCGTGCGGTCGACCTTCTCCGGGAAGCGGTAAGGCGTGAAGAGCTGCCAGAGAATGCCGCCGCTGTCCTTCGGGTGGATGTACGTCAGCCGCCACATGCCGTCGTCCTGGATGCCCCCGAGCGGCTTCATCCCGAGGCGCTCGATCTCAGCGGTCGTGGCTTCGATGTCCGCCACCTGGAGGGTGATGTGATGGAGGCCGGGGCCCTGCTCGTCGACGAACTTCTGCACGAAGCTCTTCGGCCCGGTGGGGGCGATCACTTCGAACTCCATGGCGATGCCCGGCACCTGGCTCACGCACCCCTCGAAACTGTCGGGTCCGCCGGGGAAGTAGTGCAGGAACTTGAATCCGAGCAGACGCTCGAGGAGGTCTGCCTGGGCTTTCCAGCCGGGCGCACCCATGCTGATGTGGTCGACACGTTCGAGGTTAATCACGGGCGGCTCCGGCGAGAGGTGGAGCCGGTATGGTACGTTCGCGCCCGATGGCCGGGCAAACCGTCGCGATCGAGCGGGTGCTCCTGCTGCTGAACCCGGCAGCCCGGCGCGTGGCGTCTCGCGGCTTCGACCCCGGGCGCGTGGCTCGCTGGCTCGACCGCCGCGGCGTCCAGGTGCGCGTGGCCGTGCCCGCTTCGGCCGCCGCCGCCACGCGAGAGGCGCGGGAAGCGGCGGATCGCGGCGACGACGCCGTCTTCGCCGTCGGTGGCGACGGCACCCTGCGCGACGTGGCCACGGGGCTGCTCGGCTCTGCCACGGCCCTCGCGGCAATCCCCGGCGGCACCGTCAACATCTGGTGCAAGGAAATGGGCCTGGGCCAGGGCATGCGCGGCGCGTTCGAGGCTCACCTCCACGGCCAGCGCGTGCCCGTGGACGTTGGCATGGCGGGCGAGCGGCCCTTCCTGCTCATGGCGAGCGCCGGCTGGGATGCGGCAGTGGCCGCGAGCGTGCCTCCCGGCTGGAAGCGCAGGCTCGGAGACGCCGCTTATGTGCTCGAAGGTCTGCGAAGGGCTCCGTCGCTGCGGCCCGCCACGATGCGATGGCGCGCCGGGCTCGTGATTCACGAGGGGCCTACGGCGTTGATGGTCGTCAGCAACACGCGGCTCTACGGCGGGCGCGTGCGCTTCAGCCCCGGCGCCCTCGCCAACGACGGCCTTCTCGACGTCGCCATCCTCGCGCCGCGCACGCCGGCCGACGCTATCCGGCTGGCGGCGAAGCTGCTTGCGGGCCGCCTGGTGCACGACCGCTGTGCGGTCATCGTGCAGGCGCCGGAACTGACCATTGAGACCCCCGGCGTCCCCCTCCAGCTCGACGGCGACCCGGCGGGCGAGACGCCCGTCACCCTCAGCGTCCGCCCGGGCGCCTTGCTGGCGAGCATCCCCGCGGGTCCGCTCCCGCCGGTCCTTGGCGGGCCATAGCGCGGCGGCCGCCGCCAGTCACGTAACACAAACGTTCGTTGACACCCCACCCTGCCCTCCGTAGCATTTGTGGAGCAACGTGCCAGTGGGAGTGCATGCCGAAGTTCATCTTTGTTACTGGTGGCGTCGTCAGTTCGGTTGGTAAGGGCATTACCACTGCCAGCCTCGGCAGAATCCTCAAATCGCGCGGCGTCTCCGTCTCCATCCAGAAGCTCGACCCCTACCTCAACGTCGACCCCGGCACCATGTCGCCGTACCAGCACGGCGAGGTCTTTGTGACCAGCGACGGTGCCGAGACGGACCTCGACCTCGGCCACTACGAACGCTTCATCGACCAGGACCTGACCCGGCTGGCGTCCATCACCAGTGGCCGTATCTACCTCTCCGTGCTCGAGCGTGAGCGGCGGGGCGACTATCTCGGAGGCACGATCCAGGCCGTCCCCCACCTCACGAACGAGATCAAGGCGCGCATCTACGGCGTGGCCGAAGCCACGCACTGCGACGTGCTCATCTGCGAAGTCGGCGGCACCGTGGGCGACATCGAAGGCGAGACCTTCATCGAGGCCATCCGCCAGATCCGCCACGAGCAGCCGCGCAACAGCTGCCTGAGCGTGCACGTGACCTTCCTCCCGTGGGTGGGCGCGACAGGCGAGCTCAAGACGAAGCCCACCCAGCACTCCGTGCGCGAGCTCCGCTCCAAGGGCATCCAGCCCGACGCCATCCTCGCGCGCAGCGACCATCCCGTGCCGCGCGACATCCTCGACAAGATTGCTCTTTTCTGCGACGTCGAGCCGCGGGCCGTGATCGCCATGGAAACGGCGAGCACGATCTACGAGGTGCCGCTCATTCTCGAAGAGCGTGGCCTCGGCGATTTCGTCCTCGACCGGCTCGGCCTGCAGGAAGGCAGGGGCGACCTCGACGACTGGCGGCGCATGGTCGACCGCCTGAAGCACCCCGGGGGTACGGTCGAGGTGGCAGTGGTCGGCAAGTACGTGGAATTGCACGACGCCTACCTCTCCGTCAGGGAGTCCCTGGCCCACGCGGGCGCCGCGAACAACGTGGAAGTGGACATCCGCTGGGTGCACGCCGAGGAGCTGGAATCGCGGCCCGCGAGCGCCGTGCTGTCCGGCGTTGACGGCGTGATCGTGCCCGGCGGCTTCGGCGATCGCGGCTGGGAGGGCAAGATCCGCGCCGCGACCTGGGCGCGCACCGAGAACGTCCCGTACCTCGGTCTCTGCCTGGGCATGCAGGTGATGGTGACGGAGTTCGCGCGCAACGTTTGCGGCCTCGAAGGCGCGAACTCCACGGAGATGGACCCGGAAACGCCATATCCCGTCATCAGCCTGCTCGAAGAGCAACTCGGCGTCGTGAACAAGGGCGGCACGATGCGCCTCGGCGCCTACCCCTGCTGCCTTGTGCCCGGCACGCTTGCGCGCGAGGCCTACGGCACCGACCTGGTCACCGAGCGTCACCGCCACCGGCTCGAGTTCAACAACCGCTATCGCGACATCCTCACCGGGGCCGGCCTGGCCGTGAGCGGCGCCTCGCCCGACGGGTCGCTCGTCGAGATCTCCGAGATCAGCGGGCACCCGTTCATGCTGGGCACACAGTTCCATCCCGAGCTGCAGAGCCGCCCGAACCGTCCGCACCCGCTCTTCCTCTCGTTCGTCCGTGCGGCCGTCGCGCAGGCCGCCGGAGCCGCGAGGACCGGGACGCCCGTCGTCGCGCGCTAACCAGCAGCCCTCAGGCCCACGGGACAGGCGCTCCCCAGGCGCCGAGGTAGGACGTCTCCGCTGCTGGGCGCCGCGCGGTTGGCCCGAAGCGCCCGCGCGGGTAGCCCATCGGCACGCAGAAGTGGAACGCGACCTTCTCCGGTATCCCGAACATCGCGTGGAAGCGCTCCATCACCTGCGGATGCAGCGTCGTGGGGCAGGAGCCGATTCCCAGGGCCCGTGCGGCCAGCATCAGGTTTTGCGCGCACGTGATCACCGAGTTGGCCGGCCCCGGCGGCTCGGCCAGCACGAAGACGACGAGCGGCGCCTCGCCGATCTCGTCCGCCAGCCGCATCGCCGAAAGTGACACCTTCGAGGTGGGCGGAATGTCCTCCGGCTTCGTCCAGCCTTCGAAGTCCCGGCGCTTGGCCCACCACGCTTCGCGGTAGAGCGCGCCGAACTCACGGATGCGGTCACGGTCGTTGAGCACAAGGAAGCGCGCCCACTGCTGGTTGCCGCCGCTCGGCGCCTTCACCGCCGCTTCGAGCATGAGCCGGACGTCCGCCAGCGGGATCGGGTCCGGGCGGAAGCGGCGGATCGACCGCTGCGTGAACATCGCCTCGCCGATGGGCATCGCCAGCCGCGAATAGTCGAACGCCGGACCTGCCGTGCCTGGCTGCTGTGCCATGACGAAACCTCCCTGGATGTGCGCCTGCGCGACCGGCCCGAGTATGGCCGCGCCGCGTCAGCGCGTCCACGACCGCGCCTCGCGCCATGAGGGACGGCCAAATGCGTTATCGTTCCGCCTCGCAGGAGGAGCGCATATGGAACGCAGGTTCGAAGGCAAGGTTGCCGTCATCACCGGGGCCGCGGGCGGAATCGGCCGAGAGGCAGCCAGGCGTTTCGCCAGCGAGGGCGCGAAGATCGTGGCGGTCGACCTTCCCGGCTCTGCGCTCGACGACGTCGCCGCGCTCGTGAAGAGCGCCGGCAGCGAGGCGCTGATCGCGCCCGCCGACGTCTCGCGGGCCGCACAGGTCGAGGGATACGTCCAGGCGGCCGTCGCGCGCTTCGGCACGATCGACTGCTTCTTCAACAACGCCGGTATCGAAGGCGTGGTCTGCCCGAGCACCGACTACCCGGAGGAGATGTTCGACAAGGTCATGGCCGTCAACGTCAAAGGCGTTTGGCTGGGCATGAAGTACGTCGTCCCGGTGATGCGCGCGCACGGCGGCGGGTCGATCGTCAATACGGCCTCGGTCGCAGGGCTCAGCGGGACCCCGAGCGTCATCGCCTATGGAGCGAGCAAGCACGCGGTCGTCGGGATGACGAAGAGCGCCGCGATCGAGTTCGCGGGCGACAAGATCCGCGTCAACGCGGTCTGCCCCTCGCCCATCGAGACGCGCATGATGCGGTCGCTGGAACGGGGCATCAACCCCGACGACCCGGAGGCCGTGCACGCCATGGCAGCGGCGAACATCCCCATGGGTCGCTACGGCGAGCCGTCGGAGGTCGCGGCGCTGGTCGCCTTCCTTTGCAGCGAAGACGCCTCGTTCCTCACGGGCGGCGTGATCCCGATCGACGGCGGCAGCCGCGCCCGCTAAGGAGCACGGGGCTGCGGTTCACGGTTTTGCTCGGAAACGGGTCACGCTTGGGCGCGCCCGCGGTAGTCGCGGCCCTCGTGGCCGCGGATAGGGGACATGCCCGGGGGCCGGCACGATCCATCCCGGTCGTCGGGCCAACACGCGTCCGCCCGGCTCTGCGCACAAAACCGTGAACCGCACGCGGAGCACGGTCAGCGGCGGTCTCGCGCTGGTACACTGGTCCCGTGGCGTCCACGACACGGCTCTCGCTTGACGCGTTCATGACCATCCCCGGCTTCGACGAGCGGCGGCTGGAGCTCATCGACGGGGTGGTCTGTGAGAAGCCCATGCCGACATGGGGCCACGGCCGTATTGCCGGGCGGATCTTCGCCGCACTCGACCCGCACGGCGTCGCTGGTGTAGAACCCCGGGCGATGATCCCGGGCACCGCGGACCGCGACGACAGCTCCGTCGTTCCCGACGTTGCCTTCTACCTGTCCGACCGGCCGCCCGACAGCGACTGGATGCGGACCCCGCCGGACATCGCGATCGAGGTGCTCTCGCCTGGCCAGAGCCGCCGCGAAATGCGGGCGAAGGTCGACATCTACCGCTCCTTCGGTGTGCGTTCCGTCTGGGTCGTCGACCCCGAGTGGGGGCTCGTGGACGTCTACGAGGGTGCCGGGCGACGGACCGTCGACCGCTCGCAGGTGCTGACGCCGCCGGTTGTGCCCGCTCTGCGACTCCCCGTCCGCGACATCCTCGGCGAAGCGGGCTAGGGGGTAACTCTCGCTTGGCTGCAAAGCGCCGCGCGCCGGGTGAGGTTCGACCCACTTCTCTGTCCGGACGGTCGGGAGTTGAGCCCTTTGACTCGGGCTTGGCGAACTTGCCGAGCGCCTTCTCCCACTCCTCGCGGGTTGGGACCGGGACCTCTCCGCCTGGGGTGTGGTCTGCTTCGGTTCGGCCATGAGGTGAGATAACTCCGTGGCTAGCAAGGCGTGCATCTTCTGCGGAGGGCGTCCCCTGACGGCGGAACACCTCGTGCCAGGGTGGGCCAATGAGGCGCTGTCGGCTCTGATTCCGCGCCCCCCACAGTCCGGGATGAAGTGGACACTGATCCACCGGCGACTCAAGGATGGAGCCCCTATGGGTCAGACCTGGAGTACTGACACCGTATCTCTGACTTCCAAGTGCGTCTGTGGCCCGTGCAACAACGGCTGGATGGGTGACATTGAAGCTCTTGCCAAGCCGATCCTGGAGCCGCTGATAAGGGGTGAGCCGACGGACTTGAGTCGCAGTGACGAAGCGACCATTGCGAAATGGCTCGGACTGAAGGCAATCATCGATCAAAACTCGCATGAACCACCGCCTCATCATGACGAGTGGCTTCGCGCGTTCTACGATGACAGATGTCCGCCCACTGCTTGGCACACGCGGCTTGGATACTATGTGGGTACGGAATGGACGGGGTCGTTTGCTGGCGTTGGTATAGACTTCACGCAACATCATCGACTAGTTCCATTTGCGATGAAGAGTCCCGGCTTCATCTTCACCGCCGTGCTGGGCCATTTCATCGGCCAGGTGGTAGGAGGGCGAAGACAAGGAGTAATTCCGATGAACACCCAATATTTCATCGAGATTTGGCCCCATCCCATCCTCCGTGTAGCGCAATATTCGGTAGGACCGGATCGTGTAAGTCAACGGTGGCCGCCGGAACGAGGGCTTGACGATCCGCTACTGCTCAAGTGCATCGCGGATCTTTCCGAGCCGAAGTGAATGGGCAGGGCGCGGGCGGTCATGGCTTACGCTCCGTAGCATTCGCATCGCTAAACCATGAACGCTGGCCCGAACTTGCACAGTGGAGGGAACGCTACCGGCTTAAGGCCCGGCCACGGCCGTGCTCGGTATGGGCACCGGGAACACCGCCTCGATCCCGTTGTGGTCGCTGGCGTAGAGCCACGTGCCGTCCGCGCGTTTCTGCGGCTTGTTCCCGAATAGCGCCCAGCTCGACGGCGTCCAGCGCGCCGACATCAGGTAGTCCGTGCGCGACTCGAGCGGCGGCTGCTCACCGCTCACGCGGTCCCGGCAACAGGTCACGACTGGAGCGTCGCCCGCAACGTCGTACAGGCCGATGGCGCTGTAGAAATCGTACGTGCTTCCCGCCTTGGGGTCGCTTCCGCCGGCCATGACAATCGTGGGTCCCTTCCCGCGGGTGTTCGCGATGAACGTCGCGAAGTCGGCCGCTTGAGCCCGCCGCACTTTGTCGCCGCCACCCGTGAGGTGCGTGATGAACACGTCGATCTCCCCGACGTCGCCCGGCCCCTTGATGACCGCGTGGAGCGCAGCCCGGCCCTCGCCCGCCTCCGACGTGCGTGGATTCAGCGCCCGGCGCTCGGCCCGGAGGATGGGGTAGCGGCTGAGAAGCAGCTCGCCCTCTTCGAAGCCGAGCTGTTTCGCGAGGTCGTCACTCTGCTCTTTGCTCTGGCCAGGGAACCAGGGGTTGGCGCGCGCGTACTGCGGCTCCATCTTCAGCTCCCGCGCGAGCTTCGCAGCGACCGCGCCGTGCGCCTTCGTCACCGACGCTTCGTTGAAGCCGACGATGTCCGGGTTGAACGCCTTGAGCTCTTTGATCACGATGTCAAGCCGGTCGTCGAACGTGAGGTCCGCCTGGGGGTTGTCCGCGTCGAGCGAGAGCGGGCTGAAGAGGTTGATGAACGCCACCCGCAACTCCTTCGGCGGGTCTGGCGGATCGGTTGGGGTCGCCATCGGGGTCCTCGACTGCGTGGCGGCCGTCGGTGTGGCCGGCGACGACGCGTCGGGCTCGTCGCTGCCTGCGCCGCAGGCGGCGAGCAACAGCCCGGCGAGCGCCAGCGACGCGAGCGTTATCCTGCGGAGCATTGACAGGCCGCCGCGGACGCTGCTTCACTGGGAGCCAGAGGCGACGACGGAGACGAGTAGCGCCCCGCCCCACCTTCAGCGAGCCCCGGATGGTGCGAGGGGGCAGGCAGGCCAGGCGCGAAAATCCCTCCCGAGCTTCCGGCCGAACGGTCGCTTGCGGCCTGTGTAGACCCGGACGGTAGCCGCCCGTTACCGGCGGCAGGGGCGTGATAGCGTCCCACGGAGTGCCCGCCTCTGGCGGGAAACAGGGTGGTACCGCGGGCTCGCACGCTCGTCCCTGGCCTGGGGACGGGCGTTTTTCGTCTGGCGCCAGGTCGGGGATGTGCGGTCATCGTCATAAGTATGTACGACCGGCCACAGCCGCCGGTTGCACATCCATCCAACCACCGCCGGGGGTGTCTCGCAATGTTCAAGCCCGTGGATGCGAAAGTCAGTTTCCCGCGTCTCGAAGCGGAGGTGCTCGAATTCTGGCGGAGCAACACCGTCTTCCAGCGCAGCGTCGAGCGCGAGCCGAAGCCCGGCCTGCCCAACGGCGGCGTCTTCACCTTCTACGAAGGCCCTCCCACGGCCAACGCCCGCCCGGGCATCCACCACGTGCTCGCGCGCGTGTTCAAGGACCTCATCCCGCGCTACAAGACGATGCAGGGGTACCGCGTGCCCCGCAAGGCCGGCTGGGACACGCACGGCCTCCCCGTCGAGCTAGAGATCGAGAAGGAGCTGGGCCTCCAGTCAAAGCTCGAGATCGAGGCCTACGGCATTGCCGCCTTCAACGAAAAGTGCAAGGCCAGCGTCAGCCGCTACGTGGACGAATGGACGCGGCTCAGCGAGCGCATCGCCTACTGGTGCGACCTCGAGCACCCGTACGTCACCTGGCACAACGACTACATCGAGACCGGCTGGTGGATCTTCAAGCGGCTCTGGGACGCCGGCCTCGTCTACCAGGACTACCGCGTCACGCCCCACTGCCCGCGCTGCGGCACGAGCCTCAGCGACCATGAGGTCTCACAAGGCTACGAAGACGACACGCCCGACCCGAGCGTCTTCGTCAAGTTCCGCGTGATGAAGCCATTGCCTGCCCGCCTCCCGGATGCCGGGCTGGCGCTCAGCCTCGTCGCATGGACGACCACCCCGTGGACGCTGCCCGGCAACGTCGCCCTCGCGGTCAAGGATTCGGCCGAGTACGGCGTCTACGAGCACGAGGGCGAGCGGCTCGTCCTCGCCACGGCGCTCGCGGAAAAAGTGCTGGGCGACGGCGTGCGCCCCGTCTACACAGTGAGCGGCGAGGTGCTCGTGGGGCTCCGGTACGAGCCCCTCTACCGCCCGGAGACGCTGGGCCACGACGTGCTGCGGTTCGACGAAGAGGGGCGCCTGCGCAAGCTCCCGGGCGCGACCGCTGCTGACGGCCTCCGGCGTGTCGTCGCCGCCGAGTACGTGTCGCTCGAAGACGGCTCCGGCATCGTCCACACCGCCACGGCCTTCGGCGGCGAGGACTTCGAGCAGGGCAAGCTCTTCCGCTTGCTCTTCACTCAGCCCATCGACCTCCGCGGCATCATGGCCGAGGGTCTGCCGGGCGCCGGCAAGTTCGCCAAGGACGCCGACAAGGACGTCATGCGCGACCTCGCCGGGCGCGGGCTCCTGCTGAAGAGCGGCACCATCAAGCATACGTACCCGTTCTGCTGGCGCTGCCACACGCCCCTCCTCTACTACGCCAAGCCCAGCTGGTACATCCGCACGACCAAACAGCGCCAGGCCCTGCTCGACGGCAACGACCGCATCAACTGGTACCCCGAGCACATCAAGCACGGGCGCTTCGGCAACTGGCTCGAAAACAACGTCGACTGGGCCGTGAGCCGCGAGCGCTACTGGGGCACCCCCCTGCCCTTCTGGCGCTGCACGTCCTGCGCGGCGGACGTCTGCGTCGGCTCCCGCGCGGAGTTGGCGGAGCGTGCCACCGACCGTGCGAAGGCAGAGGCGCTGCAAGATCTGCACCGTCCGTACATTGACGAGATCACCCTGCGTTGCGAGAAGTGCGGCGGCGAGGCGAGGCGCGTCCCGGAAGTCGCCGACGCCTGGTACGACAGCGGCGCCATGCCCTATGCGCAGTGGCACTACCCGTTCGAAAACGACGCCGCCTTCCACCGCTTCTTCCCCGCCGACTTCATTTGCGAGGCGATCGACCAGACGCGCGGCTGGTTCTACACCCTCCACGCCGAGGCCACGCTGCTGAAGGCGGCCGAGGCGGTGCCCGAGGGCATCAGCTTCAAGAACGTCATCTGTCTCGGCCACATCCAGGACGAGAAGGGCCAGAAGATGTCGAAGTCCAAGGGCAACGCCGTCGACCCCTGGACCGTCCTCGACGCCGTGGGCGCCGACGCGACGCGCTGGTACATGTACGCCGCCAGCCCCGCCGGCTCTTCCCGCCGCTTCAGCCTGGGGCTCGTCGAAGAGGGGCTGCGCCGCTTCCTCCTCACCCTCTGGAACACCTACAGCTTCTTCGTGAGCTACGCGAACATCGACCAAGCCGACCCCCGCACGCCGCCTTCCGGCCCCGCGCCGGAGATCGACCGCTGGCTCCTGAGCGAGCTGAACGCGCTCATCCTGAAGGTCACGGAAGAACTGGAGGCGTACGACCCGACGGACGCCGCGCGCGCCATCGACGCCTTCGTGGACGACCTCTCGAACTGGTACGTGCGCCGCTCGCGGCGGCGCTTCTGGCGAGGTGTCAGCGCTGGCGACGACGACAAGCAGAGCGCCTACTACACGCTCTACACGGCCCTCGTCACGCTTTCGAAGCTGCTCGCGCCCTTCACGCCCTTCGTCGCGGAGGAGATCTACCAGAACCTCGTGCGCTCGCTCGACACGGACGCGCCGCTGAGCGTCCACCTTGCGGAATGGCCGGTGGCCGACGGCACGGCGATCGACGAGTCCCTTAACGCCGAGACGCAACTCGTGAAGCGCGTCTGCTCGCTCGGCCGTGCCGCGCGGGCGAAGGCGCAGATCAAGGTGCGCCAGCCAGTCGCCACGGTGCTCGTGAAGGCGCGCACGCCCGACGAGGCCGCGTCCCTCAGGAAGAACGAGGGGCTCGTGCTCGACGAGCTCAACGGCAAGGCGCTCGACCTGCTCGAGGACGAGGGCGGCGTCGTGCACTACGACGTGAAACCGAACCTGCCTGTGCTGGGTCGAAAGTTCGGCCCGGCCGTCGCTGCTATCCGCGCGGAACTGGGAGCGATGGACCCGGCAATGGTTGCGGCGTCCGTCCGCCGCGGCGAGACCCTCAGTGTCGCCGGGCATGCGCTCGAACCGGAGGATATCCTCCTGCAAGCTCAGGACACGCCGGGCTACGCTTCCGCCACGGAGGCCGGCTACACCGTCGCCATCTCGACAACCATCACCCCCGACCTCGCCGACGAAGGCCTCGCCCGCGAAGTCGTCCGCCGCATCCAGGACATGCGCCGCGAGGCCGGCTTCGACCTCGCGGACCGCATCACCACCTGGTACCAGGGCGACGCTGACCTCGCGCGGGTGATGGAATCGCAGGGCGGCTACATCCGCGGCGAGACGCTGAGCACTGCGCTCGTCGCCGCCGCGCCCCCGGCGGACGCCCACGCCGCCGAGCACGACCTCGAAGGCACGAAGGCCACGCTCGGGGTGCGCCGCAACGGGTGAGGCCGACTCAGAGCATGAGGTGATAGGTGTCTTCGTCGGTTTCGGGCAGCAGGCGGAGGGTCCGGTTGCGAAGGTCCGGCTCCAGTCCGAGTTCTTCCATCGGCACTGCGCCCAGCAGCACTGGCGTCCCAACCGGCAATTCGAGACAGCGGAAGTCGCCCTCCCGGCCCATCACGTTGAGCGTCGCGCCGCGAAAGACCCGCGCCCGCGTGCGGCCGTTCGCCGTGACGATGGGCGTCTCGCTCACCAGCTCCAGTCCGAGTTGCGCGACCAGGTCGGCCGGCAGGGCAAGGTGCACGGCTCCCGTGTCCACCAGCACGTTCTCGAGTGACACCCGTCGCACCGCCTCCGGCCCAATGGCGCCGTCGCGGGCACGAATGACGTCGAAGAAGTTCGTGATCGTGACCGGCACGAATACCTGGCCCATAAGGCGGGGAGGCCCCTCAGAGTGCAGCGGTTCCGCCGACGTGCTCATGGACTGAGTATACGCCGGGCGCCTTCGCCCACGGTGCGATAGAGTCAGCACGCTTCAACGGGGGACGAGCATGGAGCTGTACCTGGACACCGCCTCGATCGACGACGTCCGCGCTGCGGCGCGCTTCGGCGTCATCACCGGCGTGACGACCAACCCGACGCTGCTGGCGAAGGAAGGCGGCGTCAGCTACCGCGAGCGCGTGCGCGAAATCGCCGCCGTCGTCAATGGCCCCATCTCCGCCGAGTGCGTCTCGCGCACGGCGGACGAGCTCGTGGCGGAAGCGCGGGAACTCGCCGCCTGGCACCCGAACGTCGTCGTCAAGATCCCGATCGACGAGGCCGGCCTGGAAGCCATCCACCGCTGCAGCAAGGAAGGCATCCGCATCAACACCACGCTCATCTTTTCGCCCAACCAGGCGCTGCTGGCGGCGCTCGCGGGGGCGTCCTTCCTCAGCCCGTTCGTCGGCCGGCTCGACGACGTGAGCGAGGACGGCATGGGCGTCGTCCGCGACTGCGTCACCATCGTCGAGCGGTACGGGCTGAAGGCACGCGTCCTCGCGGCGAGCCTGCGCCACCCCCTGCACGTCGTGCAGGCGGCGCTCGCCGGTGCGCACGTCGCCACCATCCCGCCGCCGCTCCTCACGCAAATGCTCAAGCACCCGTTAACGGACCTCGGCATCGCCCGTTTCCTGGACGACGCGCGCAAGGCCGGTCTCATCGCCAACTGACGTGCGGACAGCGGGTGACAAGGCCCCAACCATCCCGGCACGGGATCGCCGCCGAGGCCGTAAGAACAGTACCCCGACCGTGGGGGAGGGCGCCGCGGGTCATGAGCTCGTGATTTGCAGAACTGCCCTCGCCAGTTCGCGGCTGCCGATCGCCCCCTCCTTGACAGTCGGGGTACTGATCACCTCCTCGCGTCTGTGACGCGTCCCGGTAGGCGCCGGCGCCTCTCCCCCTCGCCCGGCCGCAGCCGGGAGAGGGGGCCGGGGGGTGAGGGTCAGCCGAGCGAGGCCGCGAGCTCCCTCAGCACACTCTCGGCGCGCTCCAGGCGCCCGAGGATGCCCCACTGGCCGTGGATGTTGAGCGTCATGTTCTCGGCCTGACCGCGCACGCCGGGAAGGCGGCCGCGCGTGCCCGCGGCGGCGTGGTAGCGCCCCAGCTCCGGCGACCCGGCGCCGAACACGTCCGCAAGGACCTCCTCGGTCCGGGCGTCCCAGAGCGTGTACTCGAAGGGGTTCGGGCCCGTGCCGCGCAACCACGGGATACGGGCCGCCTGCTTGTCGATGGCGGCGCGCGCTCGCGCCCGGTCTTTCACTGCTGCCATGTGCGCGATTGTAGCGGCCCGCTTCGCCGCGAGCCAACGTACGCCCGTGCCGCCTCAGGCTGCTTTCGGCAGGTTCAATTCGTATGCGAGGTCACCCAGGCTGAGCAGCGCCCCCACCACTTCCCGCCGCTTGCCGGCCGGCACCGCGTCCAGGTCGCCGAGAAACGCGGCGATGCGGTCGTCGCCCTCAGACCCGTAGAAGGCGCTGGGCCGGACCACGCCCAGCGAGTTGCTGCAGACCACCTGCCCGTCGTCATCGCGGCAGGCCAGGGCGACGGCCACCTGGTCGATTCCGTAGGGGCGCCTCATGGCGGCCATCGACTCGCGTACCCAGGCGACGATGCCTTCGTGGAGGTCGGCGGTGACCTCGCCCCCGGCGAGCGTCCAGGAGGCCTCGTTGAGGCCCACCCCTTCGCGGATGAGTCGCTCCACGCGCTGGCGGCTGGCGTTGCGGCGAAAGATGTTCATGTACAGGGTTTCGGCAGGCGGGGGAGAGATCTGGTGGCCAAACTGGTGTCTGCGGACGGCTTTTCTCGTGCTGGCCCCGCCGTGGCTGCCACGGTACACTCGAAGGAGATGGACAACGACTTCAGCGTCGACCTGGGCGACATCGCCTCTGCGATCCGCACCAGCGACGTAATCACGATGCGCTTCGTCGCTGTCGGCCAGCGCCTGTTGCTCGACTTCCGCACGACCGACCTCGACGGCCCGATGGTGAAGGTCGTCGAGCCCGTGAAATCGGTCGAGGAGCGCTACCGCACGCTGAAGAAGCTGCGTCCACGGTTTGCGCCGCCCGAGAAAATTGTCGCCCTCTGGTGGCCGCGCTTCGCGGAGTCGCTGCGCAGCACCGGCACCTGGGACGAGGTGATGCAGCGCGTGAGCGACACCGGCCACGTCGACGCTGTGCGGCGCGCCGCCGAGACGCTCGACGAACTGATCGCGCTCGAACGCGCGCAACAGCGCCAGGCCGTGACCGGCGAGGGCTTCAAGACGCTCTGGAGCGCTTCGCCCACCCCCCGGTGACGCGACGGAACGCGCGCATTTTCGCCAGCTCGTGCGTGAGGCAGTCGCGCTGCTGCCGCCGGAACTCATATCCCGCGTCCACAACGTCGACATCGTGATTGAGTGGCGTCCCACTGCGCTCGAGCGCAAACGCGCCCGCATCGGTCCCGGACGTACGCTGCTGGGGCTCTACCACGGCATTCCGTTGACGAAGCGCGGCGAGTTCTACAACCTCGTGCCGCCGGACAAGATCAGCATCTACCAGGAGTCCATCGAAGCGGTCTGTGACGACGACGACGAAGTCCGCGAGCAGGTGCGCAAGACCGTGCTGCACGAGCTGGGCCACTACTTCGGGATCGACGATGAGCGCCTGCACGAGCTCGGCATGGGTTGAACGCTCCGGCCAGGATCGCGTCACCGCCGTGCAAACTCACGGTTAAATCGTGCGGGACCGGGAACCGCGCCGCTCGCAGCGTCGTTGACCCTTTGGAAGGGGCTGGATAGGTTGGAATTCCGATGACAAGCCGGGTCGACGAATTCACGCAGGACATGCCCGGCCGCCGGGCGGCCCGGGGCGCCGCGCCGAAGAACCTCAGCGGCGGCCAGCGGGCCCTCTTTGTCTTTGCGCTCGTGACATTTGGCCTCGCTTCGTTCTACAGTGCGGCCGCGCTCCTCACGCGTGTGACCCCGGCGCTCTTCCCGGGGAAGACCCTCAACATCCCCGGCGTCCAGGCCGTCCTCGAAAACATCCCCGGCCAATTGAAAATCGAACCACCAGACGCGACGAGCGTCTTCAACCGGCGCATCAACCTCCTCATCATCGGCGTCGACAAGCGCCCCGGTGCGCGCGACGAAGACGCCTACAACACGGACACGCTCATGGTCGCGACGGTCGACCCGGTGACTGGCGTCGCGAGCCTCCTCAGCTTCCCCCGTGACATGCTGATCGACATCCACCCGCCCGACGGCGGCGTGTACGAGGACCGCATCAACGCGTCCTACGCCACCGGCTTCCTCAACGGCGACCACACCTTCGAAGCCGGGGCAAGCCAGCTCGAAAAGGACATCAGGCTCAACTTCGGCATCGAGATCGACCACTGGGTCTGGCTCGACTTCACAGGCGTGGAGAAGCTCATCGACAGCCTCGGAGGGGTCAACGTCGACATCCCCGCCGAACTCTCCGTGCCCGACTGGTGGTACACCGACGACGACCGCTCGAATCCGCACTACGTGTCCTTCGGCACGGGTGTGCAGCACCTGGACGGCTACAACGCGGTCGCTTTCGGACGCTACCGCAACGACAGCGACCTCTACCGCGTGAAGCGCCAGCAACTCGTGCTGCAGACGGCGCTGGGCAAGGTCTTTTCCGGTGGCCTGCTCAACGACCCGTTGGGACTCTGGGACGCCTACAGCAGCATCGTCCACACCAATGTCCCGCGAGCGAGGATGCTGGGCTACGCGCTCCTCTTGAAGGACACCGCCGGCCGGATGAACACCTTCTCGCTCGGCGACGAGGTCAACGGCCTGCCGACCGTCTACGGGCACACCACGGAGATGGGCGCGTCCGTGCTGCTCTGGAACCCCGACAACGTGAAGTACATCCTCAGCCAGGCGTTCACGAAGGCGACCTATGCCCGTTCGAGCGTCGAAATCCAGAACGGGCTCGGGGACGACGGCGCCGCCCGCAGCCAGCAGCTGGGCCGTTACTTGAAGTACTCCCGCGGCCTGCCAATCGTCGACGTCGGGCCCGACGCCATCCCGCAGCCGCAGACGACGATCACGCTCTTCGACACCGACAAGCGGCAGATGGCCGAGGACATCGCGAAGTGGATGGGCATCCCTGGCTCCGCGATCAGGGAGCAGACGAAGGTGAGCGACTCGCAGGCCGACGTCGTTATCGTCATCGGCCGCGACTTCAAGCTCCCCGGCTCGTAGGCCGTCTCTGTCAGCCGGGCCTGGAGCCCTGCCGGACGGGCGGACGTGAGTACCGCGCGGCAGCGGTGTAGGCTTGCGGCACTTTGCGTGTGAGGGATGAGCAATGGCCGAAGGCGCGCTCAACAACGTCGTGGTGCTCGAGCTGGCGACCGGCGTGGCAGGGCCGTACTGCGGGCGGCTCTTCGCCGACCTCGGGGCCCAGGTCCTGAAGGTCGAGCCCGCCGGAGGCGACCCGTTTCGTGCCGAGCCGCCGCTGGTGGGTGGCGACAGTGCATTCTTCAACTACCTGAACGCGGGCAAGCGCGGCCTCGCCCTTGGCCTCGACGACCCGCGCGTCGGCCAGCTGGCCGCACACGCCGACATTGTCGTGCATGGTGAGCGCGGCCCGGCCGCCGAAGCCCTGGAGGCGCGCCTCGTGGCCGCCAACCCGGCGGCGGTCGTCATCTCGCTTTCGCCCTACGGGCGCACGGGTGAGCGCGCCGGCTGGGTGACCAGCGAGCTGACGGAGTACGCCACCGCTGGCTACGGCTATATCGGGGGCGACCCGGCCCGCGAACCGCTTTCGTTGCCCGGCCACCAGGTGGAGTTTCACGCCGGCACCCACGCCGCTGTCGCCGCCCTCGCCGGGCTCTGGCACGCGCGCGAAACGGGCGAAGGGCAACGCGTTGAAGTCTCCCAGCAGGAGGCGACCCTCAGCGACCACTCCTGGCTCATTTCGAGCTGGACCCACCAGGGCGTCGTGCAGAAGCGCACGGGCAGCATCTACGCGCCCTGCGCCGACGGCTTCGTTTTCCTGTTCAACCTCATCCCCTACCCGAACCTGTTCGTGCTCATGGAGCGCTTCGACCTGCTCGAAGACGAAAGCCTGCTCGAGCCGACGACCTGGTGGGCGCGCTTCCCCGAAATTCTCGCCGCCTTCACTGAATGGGCCGCGACGAAGACCAAGCAGGAGGTCTACCACGCGTGCCAGGAGCTCCGCATCGCGGTCAGTCCCGTGAACGACATGGCCGACGTCGCCTCCAGCGGCCAGCTCGCCTCTCGCGACTGGTTCGGGACCGTGGAGGCTGGCGGGAAGAGCTTCAAAGCGCCCGGCTTTCCTTACAAGCTCATGGGTACCCCGTGCGTTTCGTCCGGCCCCGCGCCGCGCCTGGGAGAGCACACCGCCAGCGTCCTCGCGCCAGCGTTTGCCTGGGCCAATGCAGGCGTGCCGAAGCCGACGGCAACGGCCGCCCCCGCCGCGGCAGGAGCCGGGCCGCTCGCTGGCCTGCGCGTGATCGAGGTCACGGCCAACTGGGCGGGGCCTATCGGCGGGAGGCACCTGGCCGACCTCGGCGCCGACGTCATCAAGATCGAGCTCGCCACCAAGCCGGCCACGCGCGCGCTCGCGTGGGTCGCCGACGACATGTGGCCCGAGCACTACCACCGCAGCGGCTACTTCAACAAGCTCAACCGCAACAAGCGGGCCATCTGCCTCAACCTTGCCATGCCGGAAGGTCGCGACATCTTCCTCAAGCTCGTCGCCCGCGCCGACGCCGTCATCGAAAACAACGCCGCGCGCGTGATGACCCAGCTCGGCGTCGGCTACGACGACCTGGTGAAGGTGAACCCGCGCATCGTTATGTGCTCGATGTCCGGCTACGGCGGCACGGGGCCAGAGCGCAACTACTCGGCCTTCGGCAGCAACATCGAAACGTCGAGCGGCCTCGCGAGCGTCAACGGTTACGGGCCCAACCAGTTCTTCGGCACCGGCACCTTCTACGCCGACCCCGTGACCGGGAACCACGGCGCCGTAGCCGTGCTCGCCGCCCTGCTTGCCGTGCGCGGCGGTCGTGGGGGGCAGTGGATCGACATGTCGCTCATGGAAGCGGTGGCGCCGTACTTCTCCCAGCCCTTCCTCGAATGCACCGTCGAAGGCCGGGTGCCCGTGCCGCGCGCCAACCGGTCCGCGGTCTTCTCGCCGCAGGGTCTGTACGTGGCCGTCGGCAAGGATTGCTGGCTAGCCCTCACTGTCCGCGACGCGGCCGAGTGGGCGGCGCTCGCCCGCGTCATCGGCCGCGACGAGTGGGCGGCCGACCCCTCGCTGGCGACCGCAGAGGCCCGCCGGGCGCGCGAGGCGGAGATTGACGCCGCCATCAGCGCCTGGGCAGCCACCCGCGACCACATCCACGCCGCCCGGGAGCTGCAGGCCGCCGGCGTCCCCGCTGCGCCCGTAATGCCGAACTGGGAGATCTTCACCGACAACCACCTCAATCTCCGCAACTTCTTCGTGCGCGTCACCCACCCGGAGTCCGGTACGATCTGGTTCCCGGGGTTCCCGTGGCGCTTCGAAAAGACCCCCGGCGCGATTTACCGGCATGCCCCGATGTTCGCTGAGCACAACCACCAGGTCTTCCGTGGGCTCCTGGGCCTGTCCGAGGCCGAACTCGCGGCCCTCTACGAATCCGGGGTCACGTCGCCGGTTCCCCTGTACGCCACAGGCTCGTTCTTGTGACCCCGGGCGTGCTCGTCCTCGCCCCCCCGGGTGCGCTGGCCGCCCCGCCCGGGGCGCGCCTCGTTGCCTGCCAGGGCGCCCGCGAGGTGGCCGCCGCACTCGCCGTCGGCCGGGAGCCCGCGGTGCTGCTCAGCGACGGGCTGGACGAAGCAGGCCAGCAGACAGTGGCGGCAGCCGTGCGCGCGAGCGGCCGCCCGGTCGTGGAAGTGCGCGGTGTCCGCTGGGACGGCGAAACGCAATCCCCGCTGAGCGCAGCCTGCCGCGGCGTCATCTCCGGGTTTGGCAACGCGGGCGTCGCCGCGGCCGTCGCGCTCATCGAGCGCGAGGCTGCCGGGTAAACGTCCCTACGGCTCCGGGTTCGCTGGCGTCCTCCTCGACTCCCTCTCGCCCACGGAGTGGGAGACCAAAATGGCCCACGACCAGAGCGGGAGATGAATTGGGATGTTCGGCAGGCCTCGAGGGAGGACTCAGCGCAGAAGCGCGGGGTCCGTCCGTGGCCGGGCAGCGCACCCTCCCTGACAGTCGGGGTACTGATAGCGCAGGCAGCCGACGATCCGCGTGCAGCTCGTGACCCAGGGCGACCGGAGGAAACAGTACCCCGACTGTCAGGGAGGGTGCCACAGGTCAGTGGCTGAAGAACCCGGGGCTCGCACGGTCGTCTCCCCCTTCCAAACGCCCGTCCCGTGGCCCGAGAGACCCACATGCAAGCCAGCGGGGATACTGAGGGATTTTCAGACCAAGAGGGGCAGGGGGTGGGGGCCCTTCAGCCCGCGAGTTGCTGGCGGAGCCTCCCATCCTCCGCCAGCAACCGGCGTCCGCGCTCTACGAGCCCTGTAACCGTGCTGGGGTCGCGTCCCGCGAAGAGCCGCGCGACCTCCGCCACGGGCCGTCCTCGCTCTACGAGAGACGCCACGGCCGCGGCGCGAGCTTCGCGCACCCCTCCCCGGCGCGAGCGCCCGGTCAGCTCTTCGAAGCTGATCTCGAAGTGGGCGGCCACGCGCTTGAGCAGTTCACGGTCCGTCATCCGCCCTCGGGCCGCTTCCGCGACCGAGAGGCGCGTGAGCTCGGCGTCGAGGCGTCGTGCGTCCAATCGGTCGCAGGAGGCGAGGGCGATGGCCCCGTGGACCGCTCCCTGCAGAGCACGCACCGACGGCACTTCGAGCATGGCTATTCGCTCCACGGCCCACGCCGGCAGCGCCACGCGCCGTTCCCGCGAGAGCTGGCCCGCGTACGCCCGCCGCTCCTCCAGCCCGAACGGCTCGACGCGCGTGACGAGCCCCGCGACCAGCCGTGAGCTCAGCCGGTCGGGCAGGCCGAGGTCGGCCGGGTGCCCTTCGCTGCCAATGACCGCGTAGCCGCCCGCGTTGGTGACCGCGTCGATGGTGTGGACCAACTCGTCCTGGGTGCCTTTCTTGTTGCCGCAGAGGTACTGGAGGTCGTCGACGATCAGCAGGCGGGCGCCACGCACCCCGGCCTGGAAGGCAGAGGCGTCGCGCTCGCGGATGCCGCCGAGGTAGCGTGTCGTGAACTCTTCGGCACTCAGGCAGGCCACGGGCCAGCCCGCCTGGCGCGCCGCGCAGCCCAGCGCGTGCAGCAGGTGCGTTTTGCCCAGCCCGGGCGGGCCCCAGACCGTGATGGGGCTGATGGCATGGGTGCCGGGGTCGAGCAGGGCGCTGCACCAGTCGAACGCCAGTCGGTTTCCTTCGCCGCGCACGTACCGCTCGAACGTGTACTGGCAGTTCAACGTGCCAACCACGGCCGGCGCCTCAGCGAGGTGTTGGCCGCCTGCCGGGGCCCTGGAGGCGCCGCGCGGCACGAAGTGGACTTCGAGAGGGGCGCCCGCCGCCGCGGCCAGAAGCGGCAGAATCTCTTCGCGCCGCGAACGCAGCCAGTCGCAGTTGATGGGCGACGGGGCCTCGACCACCAGCGTGCCGCCTTCGAGCGCGAGCGCCGCCGTCCCCTTCACCCACGTGGTGAAGAGGTACGCCGGGAGCGCCATCTGGAGTCC
>Ga0315281_10000681_pt1 | contig 47988 bp, 61 predicted proteins | sample YL17G07_0_MG_FD_204540 | JGI IMG/M metagenome (GOLD analysis project Ga0315281, IMG submission 204540) | Sediment microbial communities from Yellowstone Lake, YNP, Wyoming, USA - YL17G07_0 | ecosystem: Environmental > Aquatic > Freshwater > Lake > Sediment | place: USA: Wyoming | collected...
GGTGGATTCCCAAGATTTCGGCTATTTCAGTCGCCGAATAATTTAAATCCAATAAAGTTTTGGCTACAGCCTGCTTTTTATCTTTTGGCATTACAACTAAATCCTGCATATTCTGACCACCTCCTTTTTCATAGTGTCCAATTTGTCAACTTTTGCTAACTTTTTTAACATAGTTACTATTTATGGTTACTAACTATTAAGTAACAAGATAGAAACTTACTCTTATAAGGAATAGTAACTATATGGTTACTGTTTCCATGTGGTAACTATGATGTTTCAACATTAATGTCTTTTGCCACATTTTCAATCTGGTATTCATCAAAAATTCTGTCTTCCAACTGGTACCAAAAGTCTTTGTCATTAAAAAAAATACTAAAGTGATGTCTTGCTCCATAAGTTGGCGGTACAATCCTTAAAAACTCGCTTCTCTGGTTTTTGTACTTGCTTTTCATAATCCTAAAACCCCGAAGCGACAGAATTTCGTTCTCTATTGTTACTATGGCAAGTGTTTGACCTTCTTGATCAGTGAACTTGAATTTTATGTTCAAATCGTCTATATTTATCATGTTCTTGATGTTAATTAGGGGGCCCCGGCGGGCCATTACACCTCCTTTCTGTGCCGAAGCCCCCAGCTTGAATCTAAATATTCCAATAGTCCTTTCTCCAAGAAAGCTCTTAGGGCAAATAAAACTTCCTCTTTGCTTTGGTAAAATCCATCGTTTTTAAAATCATCGCCGTAATTGACCGAAAGATAAAATTTCCCATCTTTGGGGCAAGTGATGAAGCTGATTTTTCTGCGAAAACGCCTGATATTGCCAGTTCTGATGGTTGATATAACCCTGTCGTTCTGATAAGTTTTTAAAGTCAATTTAAGCTTCGAGTTTTGTTTCATTCTTAACTGACCTCTCGATTGATTTTTATTAACAGATCAAAAAAATTAACTAATTGATTCGCCACATCCGATAACTCTTCTGGTTTGAGCGTAATTCCATAGTCTTCTTTGATAATTACTTTTAATTCGTCCAAAAGCTGTTGACTTACCATTGTTATTTCGCTTCATAAAGTCTCGATTTTATTGTTTTTAATTGGTTAAAATAAGCAATCGGGTTAACTTTGAGTTCCCCGTTCCAATAGGTCTCAATTAATTTGTCCAAACCTTCTTCCCGTTTGAAATTGAATATGGCTTTGGTGGGATTTTGCCGGTCAATGCAGTCAAGAGGATAGTAAAGCGAAATGACAGTCGCCAATGCTAAGTCTGAAGTTGAGTAATATTTATCCATGATTAATCTCTTTTGGCAATTTTGAGATTAATCTATTACTTTTAAAAGGAAAGGTCTAACCAGTTAGGCGGACGGGGAAGTGTCAGAATTTGGAACAGTTTTTTTCTATTGCTTTTAAGAATCTCTCATAATATTTTTCAAGTTCAAGAGGTAAAGGAATGTCTAGATAATCTTCCTCGTTGTCTTCAGATTTTCCTGCTTCTTTTAGATAGCGTTTGTTTTCTTGTTCAATTTTTTCTGGCATTTTTGCCCAAGATATTTTTTCTTTTCGGAAAATCCAAGCTATTTGTCCCCAAAAAATCGTGTCCTCTTTAATCTTTAATATCTTGGGCTTTGGGAGTTTATATTGTATATTTCGCAGAAGTTCTCTGTTGTCGTTGATCCATTTTTTTAATTCATTGATCGAAGTTTGTCTAGTGAAATAAATTGCTGGATAGCGGATTACAAAAGGAACATGAAATAATGACCCGCCTATTTCCGACAGTTTTTTTGGCTTTTGTTCTTCAGGAAAAAAATAAGAAGGAAAATGAATTGAAATTCCTTCTTTTGGGGGAATAAGCAAAGTATTAAATAATATTGCTGTTTCTATCGGGAAATGCCAATTTTCTGTCAAATTGAATCTATTCGCTATTATTTCAGATTCCTTTGTTAATAAAGACCATTGGTCTGTAGTTATAAGTGAAGGGAAAATCTCAATAAGTTCATTTAGTAAATTTTTTTGTGGATATGGACTAGCTTTTATATTTATTTTTTCCCTTGCCTCAATAACTGAAGAAGTAAAACTTTTAGACCAAGAAAGAATTTTGGCTAAAGTCAGGTCTCTTGGGTCCCAATTAGATTTAGTTGTTTGTGGGGAGAAGTGGATTTCAAGTCTGTTTTTATAATCTTCGAAAACAAGTTTATCTTCATCGATTTTCATTGTAATTTTAATTGGTTTTTTGCCTTTCAAACTTTAACCAAGTAAAACCCAAAAGTCAAATAAAAAAATCAGGTGCCAGTTCTTTTTGAAAGGTTTATACTGTAATTTGGAATTTTGGCGAAAATATGGACAAGTTAACGAGAGGACAAAGAAGTTATAATATGTCACGGATCAGGGCAAAAAATACAAAGCCCGAGTTGATCATATTCAAAATGCTGAAGGTTAATGGCTACAGATTCAGAAAACATTATAAAATTCCAGGGAAACCGGATGTTGCATTTCCCAAAATTAAAAAGGCAATATTCATTGACGGTGAATTTTGGCATGGGGAGGATTTTGATAGATGGAAACACAAACTAAGTCCTTTCTGGTTAAAAAAAATTTCCAGCAATATCAAGAGGGACAGAGATAATGAACAGTTATTGAAGGAAATGGGTTGGGATTTTTTAAGATTGTGGGGTAAGGAGATACTTCATAAACCCGAAAAATCACTTCAAAAAATAGTCAAATTCATCGGGTAGAAAATTTAAAACGAGATTCATCCTTAAAAATTGGTTTTTGCAAAACTGACTCCAGATTTAATGACTCCTCTATAGATTTTATTAATGAAAATGCTATTTTTCTAGCTAATAACGGAGGCACGGCATTTCCTATCTGGGAAGCTATTTCCTGGATGCCGCCAGTGAAAACAAAACTGTCGGGAAATGTCTGAAGACGTGCCGCTTCCTGGAGAGAAATCGCCCGGTTCTGTTCGGGATGACCGAATCTACCCTTTGAAATCATTACGCAGCCAGCCGTTATCGTAGGAGAAGGGCGATTCCAATTCATTCTTCCGTAAATATCCTTATAACCTTTGATTTTTTTATGGCATTCCAAGATCAGGTTTTCATGCCAGGAATCTCTACTGCCTCCATTCCGTGGAGTAGCCTTGATTCTTTTAAGGTTCAGGTCTGAAAGATTAGGCGCAGTGTGTAATGGGTTTGTCTGCGATTTTTCCCCTGCCTTGATTTTCGGAAGGTCACCTATTGTTTCCTTTACGGTAATCCACGGAGACAAGTATCTTCCAGAAAAGTTCGGATCATGATTAGTCTTCGGAGGGAAAATCAATCTGACTTTACTGTCATTGACTCCAATCAGAACAAGTCGTTTCCTCCTTTGAGGGATTCCGTAATCTGCCGTGTCTACAATCCCGTGTATCATGTAATATCCGAGACTTTTTAGTTGATGGAGAATATTCAGAAATATCGGTTTCCCTACCCCGTTTGCCAACCCTGGAACATTTTCCATGACGAAGGCATACGGCACTATCTCGTTCATAATCCGTAGAAATTCATATATAATCATGTTTCTCGGATCGGTAAGACGCTCCGATTTTCTTCTGGCGCTTGAAAATCCCTGGCACGGAGGGCATGCGATAACAATTATTCCCCTCCCATCACGAACACAAGCGGCTTTTAATAATTCGCTTCCCGATACGTAGGAAACATCCGATGTAATCACTTTAGATTCAGGAAAGTTCAATTTAAAGGTTTTAGTCGTTCGTGGGTCTATATCCAAGGCAACCTTGATTCTGAATCCGGCCTGTCTGAATCCTAAAGCCGAACCACCGCACCCGGAAAATAAATCAATAACGTTCAATGCCTTGATCACAAAATATAGTATAGCACAGACCTTTAAATGGTAACAGATAAGGAAGAAAAATATTCAAATATAATTCAAATATTTGACTATATTTTCAGAATATAGTATAATTTGTGCCATGAAGCAAGGAGAAACTAAGAGGACGGTATTCAAAAGGCTGGCGACGAGTAGGACGAACAGAATCATCAAAACTTTGAATTTGTTGGGCAATTTATCCAACAAACGGAATTACATTTACACCGAGGGTGATGTTAAAGCGATTTTCAGCAATATCGAAGAAGAAACCCGTCTGGCAAAATCAAGATTTACGGTAGCCTTAAGGAGTGGCCGGAAAATCAGGCTTTAAAAATAACTAATATAGATTATGAGGATTAAAATTTGAATGAAAAACGTTGAGCCAAAAATAAACCTTTCGAGAGCACAAAAAATCCTTCTTATTTTATACAAGCTGTCCAAGGGAAGCAAAAGACAAATAAGATTTGAGGATATTGCCGTAAAAGCTTACATGGTTTTTAAGGCAGATTTTCAACTGCGTGGCTATCCCCAATACCCAGATACTGGAGACATAATTCATAAACCTCTTTATAGTGAACTTAAGAAGAACGGTTACGTATTGTCTGGAAATAAGTATTTTTCTTTGACTCCTAAAGGTATCGAATACGCAAGAAAATTGCTTTCGGGTACTGGTATAAATCTTAAAGGAAGCAAAAAGGTTGGTTTCGTTAAACTGACCTCCGACCAGCAAAAAGAGATTGAAAGAATAAGGGGTTGCGATGCATTCAGGTTTTTTGCCCAGGACAAAAGAGAAGAAATAATCGACAATGATTTCTATTCATACCTTGGAGTCACAGCACGAACCAACAAGTATGATTTTCTGGGAAGGCTATCAACCGTAAAAGATGCAATTTACGCTACGAAAGACACAAGCCCCATACTTTACAGACAACTCTGGAAATGCCACAGCTATCTTTTGAGTAAATTTAAGTCAAACATCGAATTCGTCAAGAAAAGCAAAGGTGGTAAACGATGAAATACAGTGATGAACTTAAAATAAAAGAGGAAGCAAATGCTTACCATGACAATATTTTGGACCTTTGGGGGAGGGAGTTCAATTTCAGCCACGAAAAGGGCTTGGCTGAATGGTTAAAAAATTCAATAGACGCTTATCTCCGGTTAAGACTACCGGATAAGGACCAATACATTATTTTCAGATTCAGCGATGGCACCGCAGGCAAACCTCCTGAAATTGAATGCATCGATTTTGCCGGCATGACCCATGCCGATATTGATAAAGCCTTTAAATGGTGGGGCGATCCCGACGCCGCAAAAAGGGGTTTGAGAATCAGAACCTACGGTGGACACGGTAACGGGGGTAAATTTTATATGCGGCAGATGTTTAACACTTCCAGATTCATAACATACAGAGACGGTAAACTGAATATCTTCGGTTTTAGCAAAAATAAAAAATACGGATTCGTAATCGGTTTTGAAAATGAGGCAGTACGGATTGAAGATGCACTCAATATAGCAAATCTTGACGGTTCAATTATTCCCGAAAAAATTTTAAGGATTTTAAAAAGCGGTAAAACTGGATTCACGGTCGTTAGAGGCATACGCCCTTTGAAAATAGTCGGTAATCGGTTGCCGGTTTCCCTGTTGTGTGAAAGACTTAAATATCATCCGCAGGCACGAAGACCGCTTAAATCCTGTAATGTTTCTGTTGTTTATAACGGGAAAGTTATAGCCGATAATCTCAGAATGGAAGAGATAGAGCCGATGAAAGGTTTTGAGGAACCTATGGTTTTTGAGATCCCAGAGCATCTGGAGTCAAAAAGCGGTCAAGCAAAGAGAGTCGAGATGGCAAACAGAAAATATCAGAAGGGCTGGTTAGTTCTGAGAACTTCTTCTATCCCCTTCGGACATGGAGGTAAAAAATCTGAACTGAACTGCATTGACATAATAGGCGAAATCGGAATTATTGCTTCCTATAAAATGACCGAAATCGGACCCTTAAGGTATTTCCCGCAGGCACAATCAATTTACGGTGAGTGTTCCTGCCCGATTCTGGAGGACCCAGATGAAGATTGCGTATTGAACGACCGCGAAAGGCTGGTAGACAATCCGAGAACACTGGTGTTGAGGGAGTGGATTGCGGCTAAAATAGACGAATTCGGTGCGAAAATAGCCGAGAAGGAACAAAAGGAAGAGGAAAAAAAGAACTTTCAGAAAACCGATGAGTTCAATCAGATACTGAACAAATGGAAAGACCAATTCATGTCAAGACTTTTTGCTGAAGTTTTGGGTGGTCTCGGGAAAGGCGGGAGCTTTGGCGGTACGGGTACAGATGGTACGGGAACAAACGGTCTTCAAGGCCTGGATCATAAAGGCGGTACGGGTACGGGCAAAGGCGGAGGCGAGGGAGAAGAGAGAAGAAAAGGTACTATCGTTCCCAGGGTGCTTTTGTCGGAGCAAAATGATCCAGATTTCCCTGGAATCTTTGTAACTTTTTCCGAAAGGCATTTTCCTGTCGAACAAAGACAGCAAGATCTTGAAAGGGGTATTTATTGGATAAATATGAACAAGCCCATGGCAAGAAAAATAATCGAGAAATACGGAGTCAATTCACTTCAATGGAGAAATTACCTTTTCCAAAGATATGTGGACATATTTGTCAAAGAAACGATTTACCGGGAAGCCAAAAAGGAGGGGGGCAGTCTGACACCTGAAGTTATTGATGAACGAATTATGAAGGTTGCTTCAGCTGTTTACGATAAAGCAATTATTGATCTGGAATCATTTCTTCTTGAAGAGAAATATGATCAGAAAATTACCGGTGAGAAACAAAAATAAAAATTTTTTGGAAATTTGGCAATAATCATCTTAAAAGTTAACCGCAATGATTACTTTATCCCCTACGGAAAATACTGGCTTAAAGTTATATAAAGACAGTCCGTTAGAAGATTTGAAACTGCCCTTAAGGTTAGAAAAAGCTCTTATGTCAAAGAATATTGTCACTGTCGGCAAATTTTTGAGATGCAAGCGGAGAAGACTGCTTAAGATGAAGAATATCGGTCCTAAATCTGCAAGATACTTGATGAGGATGAAACATCAAATATCGTTACTGTCGACGGCAGAAACCTCTTACGATGCGTTGAAGCATGAACAAATAGAGGTATTAGAGTTAGATGAAAGATTAAAAAATTCCCTTGAAAAAGGGGGCATTGGAACTTTATGGGATTTATATAAAGCTTCTCGACAGCAATTACTGCGCAAAAAGGGCATCGGCCCTAAAGCGATAAATTTACTGATGGAAGTTAAACAGAAATTAAGACCTTTTCCCCCATTCCTTGCGGGATCAGATCAAATGAGACATGTTTCGAATAAACGGCTTATTGAAAATTTACTGGAACGTTTAAGTGACTCGAGAAAATTGGAAGTTATTAGAAGGAGATACGGATTAAAAACTGGAGAAAAGGAAACTTTGGAAGAAATCGGAAAAAATTACGGGATAACGAGGGAAAGGGTAAGACAGATACAGAAAAGGGCACTAAAAGACCTGATGAGGTATCCCAGTAGTCAAACAAAACAACCTATTACCAAGTTGGTTGAAGAAATTTTATGGAAAAATAAAGGTATCATTTCTTCGGAAGAGGCTGACCGTTTGATTCCTGAAACCTTCAGAGGTTTGTCATATGACGGCAGTTCTCTTTTGGATCTTCTGGCAGACTTAGGTTGGATACAAAAATATGTTATCGATTATGGTGAGAATTTGTACGCACCAAAGATTGAGTCCTTAAGTTTACAAAATGCTTTGGAAAAAATTATTAATGTCCTAAAAAACAGCGAAACATTACTGTCAGCAAGTAATATTTTAAGTAAACTCCCTTCAATAAAAGAGATTCGTAATGAAAAATTTAAGCCGCTATTGTTTTCGTTTATTGAAAGATACTGCAGATTAGACCCAAGAATCGAAGAAAAAATCAGAGGTAAATATACACATTACTCTAAACACAGCAGCACAAAGACGTGGACGAGTCTAATTTGCCAAATATTAAAAGAGGCCAATATGCCTCTACACTACACTGAAATTACCAACAAGGTAAATAATTTGTTTGCTTCCGACGGACAGCAATTAGATCCCCGGCGGGCTCACGCAATTCTTATTGGACAGCCGATTTTTGCACACACTGGCATAAGAGGAATGTACGGGTTGACAAATTGGGGATTAAGAAAAGAATCAACAGTGGAACTCGTAGCAGAATTCATACGAAATGCAGGTTTTCCAGTCCACTGGGAGCAAATCTACAACTATGTGAGTAAGTATAAGGATTCGCCTAAACTTAACATTAGAAGTGTTCTGGATCTCAACGGGAAATTTAAGCGTAAGGGAAACGGTTTTTATGATTTGAAGCAGCGGTGAAAAAGGAACAGTAAAATTATGAATAAGACACAAAAGTTACTGGAAGAAATAAAAACGGAAATATCGGGTCTTACGATTCGTGTAAGACGGATGGAGGAATTTTTGCTCAGTATGCCGAACTCCGACGAATTTGTCCACGACCGAGGAGAGGACGACGAACTTCTCGAATCGGCAAAAAAACTAATCGTCAAATACGATAGAGTAAGTGCCAGTCTTCTGCAAAGACGTCTCATGACGGGATATGCACGGGCAGCCAGGCTTTTAGACCAACTCGAGGAACAAGGTGCGGTCAGCGAGGGTGAAGGCGGAAAGCCCAGGAAAGTTTTACTAAAAAAAAGCCCAAAATCGAATGGCTAGGAATTTGTCAACTTTCCCCATTGATAAGCGGATAAATGAAACAAAGGGAATTGAAGGTGCAATTTACAAATACTTTTACGGTTTGTTAAAAACCTCACCATCTGATTTAAAAAACCCAGACGGCAAAGAATTCCTCATTTGCATGATGAAGTTCTATACCGGCTTGGGGTTTTATACACTATTAAATAAATACCACGACTTTTTAACTTGGCTTACGCAGTACTATCCGTTTTCGCAATTGTTCAGGTGGAAACTTTATCACGCAGATAATAAAGCATTGCGGGTTTTTGTTAAGGCACTCGAATCACATATCGCCAAATATAAAATACCGATCATTTATAGCGGTTGGGATTATAACCAACAAAATTCTGAATTGTATTTTGAATTTTATAAGAAGGTAGCAGATAAAGAATTAATTGCAACAAAATTAGAGAGAGCATTCCGAAAAGAAACGGACCTCTATGTCAGAATTGATGATGGTTTTTTAAAAATAATAGTTCCAAACTTATGAACAAACTAGAAGTTTCATTATCCGACTACATACAAGTTTTAATGAGGTTTTATACCAGCCTTATTCGATATAAGGTAGGTAATTTCTTCGATCCTCCGCCTAAAAAGAAAAGGGGCGAATTCGACTGGGACTGGTTGGAAGGAATAACCATCGCCCAAGCCCAAAGATTTACTGACTATCATTGGGATAAGACAGTTAAAGGAATTGCTTGGACTGAGCGGACAGACCTTGAAGCTGCTGGCAAGGAAGGCAGGAAGCTTAGGAAGGCCTTAAACGTCTCAGCAGTAATGGTTTTAAATAGATTTGATGAATATCGAAAAAGGATTAATCAAAGGATTTTTGAAGAAAAGTATCGATGAGAACAATAAGACTTTTAATACTCGAAGATGATCTTGAAACTCTATCAATATTTCTGAAAAACTGTACTTACTTGAAAAAGAACTGGAACAAAAGCCTTCACCGTCAAATTTCTCTGTCGTGACACTCTCGGAATATTCCCAGGTAGAAGAATACGTTAATAAAAGTGATGTCTCAAAAAAAATTATAGCCATATCCTCTATCCCCGACTATAACGAAGAAGCAAGACGAAAAGGTACCACCAGAATCGTCCATAAAGATTTTGGAGATTTAGATCGATTTTCTGACCAGGTAGTCACTGAGATCGAAGTAATGATTGGCGTTAAACCAAATGGTTAAGCAATCCCTTAGTTTCTTGCAAGATAGCCTCAGGATAATCTATAATATCTAACCAGTTGGCCGTTCGAAAATCGTCCCAACGGCTGTACTAATGGTGGGTGTAGCTTAGCTGGTTTAAAGCGGAAGCCTGTGGAGCTTCAGATCGGGGGTTCGAATCCCCTCACCCACCCTCAATGCATTTTGAAGGGTCTGGGGCTCACGAATTGCTTGATACAATAGGCTGATTGAGCGGTTCAAAAACTCTCCTTCTGAAAATACCACCTTACCAGTAAATATTGAACCGATTAAAACTTTTCTTTGTGACAAGTCTCCTAAAAGATATGCTTTCCCAAGGTCAGCCAATAAACTTCTGGCAAAATTAACGATTGCCTCAATGTCATATTTGTCGATCAAGGTCTCATCTTTTATTACCTGGACTGCCAGGATGTTGTCATTGATCCGCTCTTTTACCTGGTTGAACGTTTCATCGTCATACTGGCCTTTTAAGTGTTTGAAAGCCAAACTTGAACGCATTTCCTTCAAATCCAAAAGCTCCTTGTCGGCCTTTAGTTTAAAAGCCTTTAGTTTGCCAAGTTTCTGGTAATATTTGCGTTTCAAGATAGCCAAAAATAATTCTTTTGTTCTTTCGGTTGGAGTAATAGATCTTAAGAAAGCAACAAACTTTTCCTCCAACTTGTCAGCAGGGATTGAGGATGTTTTGTGTTCGGGGTTAGGACACCAATAGAGGGCATATTTTTTGTGCCTGCCCTTGCACCAGGCGGCAGTCAGCTTATGACCACGGTCGCATTCAACCAATCCCCTTAAGGGAAAGTCAACATTATCTCTTATTCTTTTAAGGTTGGTGTTGACAGTATGACCATTTAAGACTGCCTGAACCCGCCAGTAAGTTTCCTCACGTATCATTGCTGGGTGTTTGCCCATTACTTCCTCCGAATAAATCTTTGAAGTTAGATAACCGCAATAGAACTTATTTCTAAATATCCGACCAGCAGTTTGGGGTCTTAAGGGATACTTCTTGTCCTTCCAGGAGGCTCTCAGTCCCAGTTTGTTCATAAATACTGCAAGACCATGCAGTGATTTAGTCCCGGTTGCTGCCAATTCCCATGCCTTCTTCATTGAATCAAAAGTCTGGGGATCTTTGACGATTGTCTGTTTGCCATCTATACTTTTGACCAGATAACCCAAAGGGGGTTTGCCTGAAAACCAGCCGTCTAAAAACCTTGCTCTCAGTCCCGCCTTTGTTCTTTCGCTTTTAAGGTTGTTATCAAGCTCTCCGATTGAAGCCAAAATGACTTCAAAGAACTTATCGACTGCCGTATCCCCGGTTGGTTCTTGGGTGGAGACAATCTTGATCCCAAATTCAGCCAATCTTTTTCTGATAGCCAAGTAATCGGAAGTTTCTCTGCTTAGGCGGTCAAGTTTATAGACAATAAGTTTTGAAACTTTTTTCTTATTATCCTGACAGTATTTGAGAAGCTGCAATAACTGGGGTCTTTTTAAGGTTTTAGCAGAATAACCCTCGTCCTTGAATACCTTAAGGATGTTTAGGTTTTGTCTTTCGGCCTCTTTGGTGCAATATGCTTCTTGGGTGGACAATGAATAATTGGAAACTTGCTCCTCAGAAGAAACTCGGCAATAAATAACGCAACTTGGGGACACGATTTTAGTATTAGACCCTTTGGTGTCCATTGTCAAGTAAGACCTCCAAGGGCTTTCCAAAGACCTTTATTTCGTATTCTTCAAGCAGTTTGTCGGCTAAATAATCAAAGGAAGATAAAACTTGTGTAAGTTGCTCATCGGTCAAGCCGTTTGCTTCCTCGCCTAATATTTGTCTGGCCTCTTCTGTTGACATTTCTGCCCTTTCCCCAAAGTTTGTCTTGTTGGCTTATTGGAATTTATAGCCCCGCCTTCTCCAGCCTGTCTTCTAAGCTGTCAAGCCGTTTCTCTACTTCGCTTGCCTCGTGTGCATCTAAAAAACACCGAGACAAAAACCCAATTGAATTAGCGGGCTGATTGCTTGGCATTTTGCCCGTCCATAACTGGTTAATCACTTCCGCTAAAAGTTTTTTGATGTCTTGGGGGGTCTCAAGCGTTAAGGCTTCTCCATAAGTTTCGTAGTGCTTCCGGTTTAATCCTCCGTTGGCTACCGCTAAGGCTTTTTCTTTGGCGTATTCCGGATCGTGGCTAAAGCACAAACCGCTTTCGTGTATGGCGTTTGCGTTGCATTGTTCGCCGTTTGGTTTAATGTAGGCGCATTTCATCGTTAGTTAATCTCTTTTCCGTCCATGCCTACAAAGATTATTTCCATAAAGCCTCCCCTTGCCCGTATCTCGGCCTCTTGCCGTTCAAGCTCTGTTCTTGCTGTCCCCTTCTTTAGTTCTGCTTTTTTGTATTCGTCCCATTCTTGAATGGTAATTAAGTCTGAATTAGGGTTATCTACAAGACCAAATGTCCACCGTTCAATTTTGGCCAACAAAGCAAACGGGCTTGTCCGCTTGTCGTTGTCTAACCGCTTTTCAAGTGTTAGTAATTTGGTTTTTGCCGTCATTAGTTACTTAACGGGGGGTATCCCGCTTCCTCCTTTTAAGCCGTGTTTTATGGCTAATTCCTCCGGTAAACCTAATTCCCACCATGTCGGTAATTGCTTGGGGTTAACCTTTTTGTCTAACCTTTTTTTAAGGTTAATTAATCGTGCTGTCGTTTGCATTTATTTTCCCTCCGATTTTTCAATGACTTCCATTATTCCTTCAACAAACTCATCTTTAGTTGGCTCTTTACCATTAAAGGGGTCAGCAATGTCGGACTTTTCGTCTTGAGAAATAGTGAGTGAGGTGGTGGGGTAGATTAATAAACGTCTTTTGTCGTTAATGTCTGGTTCTTGGTAAATGAGGCCAGAATTTTCAAGCATGGGAATTATTTCCTGCCGGAGTTGCCAGTCGGCCAGATGCCGGGAGTAAACCTCAAAATGGGCCTTTAGAATGTCTTGGCGGGTTACCCCAAAAGTTACCCCCCCACTTAACTCACTATTTTTTTGTGCGTAAGCCTTAGAAATTACATCCTTAAAAAGGTTATAAACATAAGGTGGAAGATTAAGCTCCTGACTTTCAGAAACTAAGCCCCAAACCTTGAAAGCGGTTTTAATATCGCTATCGTTGGATATTAGAACGCCATCTTCAACTTTCCTCGACCAAATATTAAGAAGGGCAATTGTTTTTATAAGATTTATAACCCGCGCCACATCCCGCTGGTGTCTTGGTTTCAAACTCTTAAGATTGGCGAAAAACATTGAAGTGAGAAGCCTGGGATTTCCGATTCTAATTTCTCCAATGTGCGCCTCTTTAATAGCCAAAATTCGCTCTTTTAAGTCTTTTCTTTTGGGATCAGAATCTAAAAGGGCTTGAAACTCTGAATTATTTGAATCTCTGGCGACTCGGGCGTAAATAGCCTCCCTAATCTTCTCTTGGTCAATCTCTGGGCTTAAAAGTAAGAACCGAGTCGCCTCTTGCTCATCCAAGCGTAAACCTGCTGTGCAAAAGGTGACCGCCGGATAACCAATGACGAAGATGTTTTTGGTTTTGAGGCCGTATTTCTGGCTTTTGTCGGTGATCTTTAATCGGATCTCTTTTTTATCGTGGCTTAGAATTGGTCTTAGGTGCTGTAATAAAAGCGTGTGTGGCTGGTCTAAGAAAATGAGAATTTTTCTGCTTAAATTAACGATATAACCTCCTTTGTCTTGGTCAAAAACACCAACATCGTGGAAAAAGGCGGTTGGGGAGCAATAGCCTACTTCAATTACGTCTTCTTCTGGAAACAAGCTTGCTATTTCGGTTGGGATAAAAGATTTACCAGTAGAAGATGGCGCATTAAAGGAAATGTTCAGTTGACTGTCTTCGGTAAAAGCTGAAAGTTGGGCCAAAAAAGTGATTATTTTGTTTGTTTCATCCCTCTTAATTGTCAGGCCAAGGACTTTAACTAAATCATCACAAGTAATTGGTTTGAAATTTGAAACATCAATAGACCTTTTTCCTCCTCCTTCTTTTGTAGCCGGTGTCTCAACTCCAAACTCTTCCTGCATAAGCCCCTTAAAATTCCTCGGCGCCTGGTTACTTATATCGTTCATGGGCCTCCTCCGCTAAACGAACCAATTCTTTATGTTTCTCTTCGGACATAAACCGGGCCAAAGCTCTTCTTTTGGGGTCTCTCTCTTGAAATGAAGCTATAAACCAATCAACCTCATCATCAATGGCTTTGATCAGTTTTCCAATATCTTCGAGTAGTTTTAATTCTTGCCCGTTAAAATTTTCCATATGTTTAATAACTTTGATAAAGTTTGTCTTTAAGCATCTTGATTGCCATAACAAATTTGCGGGCGTCGACCATGACCTCCGGTGAATCTTCTTGGGCGAAGTTGAAGCTTTGGAGTAGTGATTCCCGTTCCAGTGAGTCTAGGAACACAAATTTGGATCGCTTGGGATCAGTTACCTTATCGATATTTACCAGTGTCTGGTCCTTAGAAAAGAGGAAACAAGCGGCGTAAAAACTGCTGGTTCGGAAATATCGGTTGTCTTGAAACGCATTTGAATTTTTCATAGCTAATCGCTTTGTTGCGATAGTCATATTGTGGCCTAATGTAGGGGAGAACGTCCAAAGCTAGAGATGAATTATTTGAGACTGATAAATTGCAGGAAAAAATTGCTGGTGAGTCCAATGTTGTCTAAAGTGAGTTAAGCGAGATTGGCCAAATGAAATCAATTATCGGCGGGAGTAGTCTTTACCAATGAGTAAAAGGAATTAGGATTTAATCCCTGCCCCTTATTAGTTTTAATAACCCAACCTTCCCTACTAATTTTTTTGGTTAATGCACTCTTTAGGTGCTTATAATCTTTCGTTGGAATCTCACTTGTTAATTCTCTAGTTCGTTTAAGTTCAAAGTTGGACAAAATTTTCAATAGTTTTGCCTCTTTTTTACCTAAGCCACAAACCTTTATTAACCTTGTCACTTCTTTGGCCATTTCGCGTTTATTAGGTAATTTGTCGACCCACTTGGAAGCCCTTTCCATCCCAAACTCTTTACCCTCATCTTTTTCTGTACTACTTAGTCGAGGTATTAAATAGTTATGTAATATCTTAATCCACTCTAGAAATTTGTACTTCTTCAAAAAAACCAGGCTATCTGCATATCCCTTTGAGATAAGGTCAAACTCGTGTCTATAAAGTAAGCCCATGACTCGATTATTTGAAAAATAATGATTTTTATCTTCCAAGTCTAAAACACCGTGTGTAAGTCTCATTATTTGACAATGTGCCCACCAAGTTTTTATTTTTCTTACCTCTTTGAACTTTCGCCATTCAATTTGCGTTTGTTCATAAAAAGTAAAAAGGACATAACTCTTCTCATCATCACTATTTAAAACAATATGCTTCGGTATAAACCTCCCTATACCATCTTTCTCAACAAACCGCTTTAATAATTCAATATAGGTAGAATACCTCCTCGATACATAATCGTCATCATAATTAAGTTCTTCGCCCATTTCCGCTGTAAGTTCAGAAATTTGATTTTCGAGTGGATTTTGGTCAGAATCGGTGACTCCTTCTTTGCTTGCTCTTTTAAGTAAATCCGAAGTTAGTTCTTCCCACTTAGTTATAAATTTTTCGCATGAAGTCTTATACTTTCCAACGTCAGCTTCTGATTCTTTCTGAAGAGATTTTAAAAATGGCTCAACAATCTCATTATCTAAAAGGTACTTACCGTAATCGGCAACTTTAATATAAAATGCAGTCGGATCATTTTCACTTTGAATTTCCTCAAATTTAAATTCGAGGTCTTTTACTATCACATTCATACTCATAGTAATTTATTTTAAAAACTGGATAAACCTACTGGCAGTTTGTGCCTGTATTTTACCACAGTTCAGATTTCTTAGGTTTTTCTGAAAATATGGTATAAAATCAAAATATAGTGAGTGAGGTGGTGGGGTTGTTCTGAAGTTCAGTCATTCCTTTATATCTTTGCTTCCTATATCTCAAGTTTAGACAAATCCGACATCCTAAAAAAGGAGGGTTTTTATAGATCACTCCCACTTTCTTTTGGCAAATAGGGCAAAGAAACCAAATTCTATTGCCTCCGAACCTTGTTTTTGAAGTAGTTAGCTGAATATCTATTCCGCTCAAATTTAAAGAAGATTTAATAAACTGAAGTTTAAATTCCTCCTTTGCCTTGCGTACCAAATCATCTATCTTTACACTTTGGACACCTTCTACAATTTTCCCTAAATCATATGGGTTTATCATTGTTATTTGACTGAACTATTTGGTTTTGACCAACCACTGCTGTTTGAGTCCTAATATTCACCTCAAGGGCTGGAGATTTAAGCATATTGAGAGCTTGTAGTGAGGTCAGATAGTGTCTTTCCGCTCTATCCAGCTCTTTACTCAATACCGCTAAATACCTTATCCCCATATCTGTAATAGACCCCATACTTAGATAGGAATTAACTCTGTCTTGAACAGATAATACTCTCACATAATTAAGAGCTATAACCTCGGCCATTGATTTTTCACTCTGGGTTGTGCAGTTATACTCCGTTTGAATGTTTCTACTAAATTCTAATGCAAAAACCCTAAATTTTTCTGGCATTGAAGACGCTAATAAAACACCCTTGTCGAACTCAAACAAAGTCATAGCCTTGTAATAATTCGTTTCCGGAGCAAATTCTTTAGGACCCTTTAGGCCTTTAGTTTCCTCATCGGCGAGTTTTAGGATGTAATTTGAGTCAAAGCCAATAATTGAATTACTTACCGATTTTCTAATTTCCTCAATAGATTTAATTTTTGCTACTTTATTGTTTGGCATAATAATTCAGGTACTCTTTCTTTTCTTGCTTTTGGAAGCACTACCTTGAAGTAGAAACCAAAGGTTGGACTGGTGAAAAGTGAATTCCGAATCCTCACAAGGCTCTTACTTTAATTTCTTGCTTCCTGTGACCATACTGTCTGGTCGAATTTCGCAAGCAGAAATAAAATTTTCTAAAACCTTCTCTTTAATGCGATAATTTCGCTGGTTTAGTTTGATAAACGGGATTTTAGGGGTGCCTGAGATAAAAGACTGTCTGAAACTTCTCCTGGTCATTCCCAAAGCTTTTGCTGCTTCGTCCAAAGTTAAGAGTTTGTCCATTACATTAATAGATTAACAGGATTAGACATACTTGTCAACGAGTAAACGTTATTCCGTATGGATACGAACGTTTTAGCTATATTCAACTGGAAAACATACCTCTTGGGCACAAAACGTGGCTTAGAATTGATTCTACGAGGCCAGGAGGTTGGCTTTGGGAGCAAAAATCAGATCGAATGAAGTTGCATTAGGGCCACAGATGGGAATTTGGAGGTTCTAGACTCTTCGTTTAGTCTAAACAGACAAGCTAATTGCGGTGTTTCATTAACAAGCTGTTGATAAGTTGGTAACAACTCTTATTTCTTTAACTAATTTGACTAACAAAAAATCCTGCCACAATAATTAGCGCCATAAAAGTAATGAAAGTGAAAATGGCCGCTTCCCAAGCTAATTTCAATGCCTCTTTTTTAGTAGGATAATGATGCGTATATTCACCATAAGTAATAATGAATGCACACATTGCAGCCAGCGGACTAAAAATAAGACCAATAAAGAAAAAGAGTTTCATAGTTTATTTTTTCCTTAGTCCTAAAAGCACAAATCCTCCTAAAATAGTAAGTCCTGCTCCATACCCGAAGCCTGCAAGAGGAGAGATAATTGACCAAAGAAATCCTACAACTGTACTTGAACCAAAGTCTCCAATTCCATTTACAGTTGCAAGTGTTCCGTAACCCGTTCCTCTTAAGCGTTCTGGTAATAGATCAGCAGCAACAGTTCGTTCTAAAGCGTCGGTTATGGCAATCGCAATGCCAGCAAGAAGAAAAAATAAACCTAAGAGAACAACGCTTGAAGTATTAAAGATAAAAGCAAATGAAGTAAATCCTGTGAGGAAGTATCCTAAAGACAGTAAAGTTTTCTTACCAAATTTATCTGCTACAGCACCAATAGGGAAAGAAAAAACAGCATAAAAAACGTTGTGTAAAGTATAGAGAAGAATAGCGAGGCTTCCTGCAACTATTGCGCCTTTGATTGGGGTTAATAGTTGGATTGCTCTTAAAATAAGCAGAGAATCGGCAAAATTTCCTAATCCGAATATCCCAACTGCCACTAAAAAGAGACGAAAATTTGAAGGTAGCAATTGAAGGCTTCCTATCAGGTGTATTTGCGGATCATTGTTTCTTCTTGCTTTTTCTTTGACTAAAAGAGCAATTGTTAACAATGACAGGGCACTTGGTATTAAAGCGACTAAAAAAATTGAGCGAAGAGGTACTGATTTAATCAAAAAGAAAGCCACAGCCGGACCAAGGATTGCCCCTAAGGTATCCATTCCTCGATGAAAGCCAAAAACCCTTCCGTAGTATTTTGGTTCAGTTGAATCAACCAATAGCGCATCCCTGGCTGGTTCTCTTGTACCTCTACCAAGCCAGGCAATTACTCTACTCAGGAGGACTTGAGGCCAAGAGAAAGCAAGAGAGAATGACCCAACACCAACGGCTGTTAAGAAATAACCGATAACTGCAAATGGTTTTCTCTTGCCAATGTAATCGCTATACCATCCTGATAAAAGCTTCATCAAGCTAATTGAAGCGTCAGCAACACCTTCGATGACACCAAGTAATGCAGCAGAGCCGCCAACTGATATTAAAAAAGCTGGAAGTATTGCTGTAGCCATTTCGTGACCAAAGTCAGAGAAGAAACTCGTTAACCCCATCGCAAAGATATTTTTATTAAGCCACTTATTATTTTTCATACTAGTTAAATAATGTTAAATTGTTTTCTTCTAATACTTTAAGGATTGTTGTCGCATAATAAGTATCTTCAAAAGTTGAAATACCGATGTTTCGTGAACGACAAAAACCACCATTATCTTGCCTCCAGCAGTCGTAAATAAAACTTACTATTTCCTTCATATTTCTTGGTTTTTCTCCCAGCAGGGCTCGACTCATTACTAACCAAAACAAATCTTCCAAATAAAATCCTGGAAGCTTTTCCTCTTTGATTCTAAGATACACGCTTATTTTATTGTTATATTTAAGTAAACCAAGTTCGTCAAGGGAAGCTAAGGCATAATAGGTTGTTGCAAGAAGCGAAAACCCATAACTTCCAAAACCACCATCTTTATTTTGAAAAGAAAAGATAAATTTTTTAAGTGTTTGCCTATGTAGTTTAAAATTTAAGTTTTTCGCAACGATAATTGCTTCGTATGTTGTTTGTAGCTCTGAAGCAACTTCAATGTAAATTTTTCCCGTAAGACCAAACCCGCCCTGTTTATTTTTATTTTGATTTAAAATGCCTTCATAATGCTGGTAGTGGTCTAGATTAAATCCTAAGTCTTTTAGTACCTCAAGAATAAAGTATAGCCCCTTAATATCATTAATTGTTTTATCAGCGTCCATCTCCTGAAAAAACTTCTGTATCTTCTCCGGATTCTGTGGTTTTACCCCAAGCATTTTAAGGATTTTTACAGCATAAAAAGTATCAGCACCGCTGGAAGGTTCAATATCAGCAAAGAAATACCCGCCGTCTTTCTGATGCCGTGATTCAATATAGTTTATTATCTCCTGTTTGTTAAACATTATTTTCATGGTTGCTCTTCCAATTTTCTGCTTCTTTAATAATTTTTCGCATCATCAAACTGTTTCAACTGGATATTTGCCGATTGCCGTTTCCTCAGACAGCATGACTGCTGAAGAATTATCGAAAACAGCACATTGGCTAGTCCTTGGAAAGTTGAGGGTTTTAAGGAAACTGGACTGATTGTAGTGATTACTTTTGTGAAGAAGCTATTCATGGTGTTGCCCTTAATTTCATTGAAACCTTTTCTAATCCGTTTTTCATATAGTTTATTGTATTTTCCTGTTCCGTAATTTCCAATCTGGCTTTACTTTGATACTCTTCTTTTTTCTCTTTTTCTAATAATGCTTTTGAGAGTGCTTTTTCTATCCCTGCTATTGTCTGTTCAAGTGTTTCATCAAGTTCAACCATATACTCGTTAACGCTTTTCATTATTCTTTCGTGGAAATCATAACGGCTTCTACCGCAATGGCGGTCAAATTGCTGTAAAATATCATCTTTCATTTTGTTGTAAAGTAATTTGTTTGAAATAAACTTAGGGAATATTGTAATGACAGGCGTATAGAAGTCGATATCCACTTGGTATTCATCAAAAGAGAATTTGAACTCTATTTCTTCGGCAAGCGTTGAATCTACCTGAAATTTTTTAAAATTTAGATTAAACAGATTTGCTGACAAATCAACTATTCTTTGGATATACTGATTTGTCTGTTCGGAAAATCTTTCAATAATAGATTTAAGTGAGTTTTGTAACTTCTTTTCTTCCTCTTTTCTCCAGACAATAAAAATACTTTTAATAGATTTCTCCAAGAAAATATCAAACTGTTTTGCCAATTCTTTTCCGGCCAATTGCCGATTTTGCTTAAATAATAGCTCAAATTTCTCAATTAACTCCGGCAGTTTCTTTTCTTCCAGGGTTTCTATATCATTAACTAACACTTCCTTAGTCAGCCTTTCTGCTTGCCCTCGGAGGATATAACTGCTGTCTTCCTTTTCCTGTTTTATTTTTTCAGCCTCTTTGCCAAATATTTCTGCTTTCTCTTTTAACTCATCTACAGAAAGTTGCAGTGCTTTCTTTTCAATCTGAAGTTGTAGTTCAATTTCGGCAATAATAGGCAGCAGCTTGTAAACGATAGAAAGCAAAAGAACCTGCTCTTTTTTACTGACGAATAATTGATTCAGTCTATCTTCAATTGTTAATATGTTACTTTTATCAAGTTTTTGCTTGTTATTCTCTTTTTTTCCTTCTAATCCTAATTTTGCCGATAACTGGTAAAAATGAAGGTCTTTCCTGCCAATCGTTTCCTCAATAACTTTTTTAGTAAATTCTAATGATTCCAGTCGGTCTTTTTCTTCTACCTGGTCAATCTTGTTTTGGACAAAGACGATTTTAGCTAAATAATCTTTAATTGATTTTAAAAATTGAAGTTCTGAGTCGCTTATCGGCGGGTCAGCGGTTACGACAAATATACCTGCGTCTGCTTTGGGAACAAATTCATAAGCAACGCCTGTATTATGCTTATAAATCGAACCAACCCCGGGTGTATCAATAATTTGTATTCCATTTTTTAAATACTCCGACGGATACTCAAATGCTACTTGGTCGACACCCTTTTCATTCTTGGGATTTTTCGACTCTGTTATGTAATCTGACAGTTCCGCACGTTTAATTGCTTTATCATTGCCATCTAAAAAAGAAACAGTTATTTTTTCGACTTTTCCGTATTTAAGTATCGTGATGATAGAAGTTAAGGGAATAATTGCTGTTGGCAGCAGGTCTTCTCCGAACAAAGCGTTGATAAGAGACGTTTTGCCTCGTTTAAACTGACCTAAGATTACCAGCTGAAACGTTTTATTTTCTAATCTATTTTGTAAAAAAGAAACTCTACTGGCTAGAGAGTTGTTTTGCTTAACCATAGGAAGCAAGCTCAGGGTATTCAAGCAGTCCTCTATCCAAAAAAGATTATCATTTATCATTTTCATAATTTTCTCAATAAAAAAGCCCCTACCTTTTATAGTAGAAGCTATCAATCCCGATGGCATATCGGGATAGTTCATGCGAGCTTCATCGCTTTAAATATTATACCTGAACTGACTTTTTTTTACACTCCTAGCAGGATTTTTTTAACGTTTCCTGAACGCAAAAAGCAATAGTTTACCAAGTGTTGTCATAACTGCTGTATATCCAAGACCATTTGAAGTGCATGAACACTGGGAGATCAGGAGTATTCCAGAAAGAGTCGCTCTTCATCCTTTTCAACTTTTTTTCTTTGAGCTTCAATATTTCTCAGCGCTTGCTGTAATTGGGGTTTTAACCTAAAGTCTATGACATTATTTATTTCGGCCCATTGTTGAATTAGTTGTCTCTTGCGGTTTTTAATGGCCTCACGAATTAATTGCGCTTGTGTGTGTCTGCTTAAAGTATGCCACTCAGCAAAACCTGATAGATATTCAGGGTTATATTCTCCTAAGTCTACGGCCTTTTGCAGAGTCATAAGTTTACTTGATGAAGTAGACTTAGGAGATGTTTGTTTTTCTATTGATTCCTCATTATCCACACCAGCATTATACACTACCTCAACGAAGTCTCCGTTTGGGTCACAACCACTTTTTAGCATCAAGATCCCTCGAACAAAAGTTCGGAAATCATTAACAACGCTAGCAAAAATTAACTCCTTAGCCCAAGTAGAACCGTCTCGATTGGGGATGCTATACTAAAAACAATTCTTATGGTTAATGTTAATAGATTTTGGCATAAATATGCGTTGACTAAGTATAGTTTCGGATCAACCTCAGCCTTAATTACCAATTTAGCTTTGATTGTCGGTCTTGATAGCGCTTCAAATGCAAAACTCAGCATTATTGGTGCTCTTTTAGTGATTGCTGTGGCTGACAATATCTCTGACTCTTTAGGAATCCATATTTATAAGGAATCAGAAAGTTTTAAGGCGAAAGAGGTTTGGATTTCGACTTTTACATACTTCTTTTCCCGACTTTTTGTTTCTTTAGTTTTTGTTCTTTTTGTTGCTTTTCTACCACTGCAAACCGCCGTTTTTCTTTCAATCGCCTTTGGTCTTTTGGTTTTGACAACTATTAGTTATGCCATTGCGAAAAATGAAGGGAAAAATGTATATTTTTCAATAGTAGAGCACTTCTTTATTGCCAGTTTAGTTATTACCATCAGTAGTTTCTTGGGTCAGTGGTTAGTCAAATTTTTTTAGGGGAGAGAGTGGAAAATAAAAAGGGTTGATTTAAAGAAAAAGTTCTAAAATCGTCCCATTTAGCCAGCTTAGGATTTCTTCGATATTCTTTTGATTTACTTCATCATTTAGACATTGATATTTTCTGTCTCGTTAGTTATACTATATGAATATGAGTTCATATAGTTGCTGTTCACCAGATAAAAAGGCGTTCAAACAAGTAGTTTCTCTTTCCTTTCTACTTAGACTTGTCTCTGAGGAAAGCCGGTTAAAGCTTCTATGTATCCTGCGTCAAAGAGAACACTGTGTGTGTGAAATGATGAAGCATGTCAATCTCTCCCAAAGTCTTATTTCCCATCACTTAAAGGATCTGAAAGAGGCTGGAATTGTTGATGATGAGAAGCGTGGCCTTCGTGTTTATTATTCACTTACTGATAAAGGGAGACAAGTTACAAATTTACTGTTTAGTATTTCTCAAAAGGGGGTGAGAAACCCATAATTTATCTAATCTATCTTATCACCGGATTTTTGGCTGGCGTTATCGGTGGGCTTCTGGGCACTGGTGGCTGCGCCTTAATGATGCCGGTTATTCGTTTTGGCTTTCACTTTGATCCGGCGATTGCGGTCGGGACGACTCTGACGGCCGTTGTTTTTACCGCCGCTTCGGGCGCTTATCAGCACATCAAAATGAAAAATGTAGACAAAGAAACAGCTATTTTAACTGGTTATAGCGGAATTTTGGGTGTGATTATTGGCTCAATTGTTTTTGGTTACATCAAAAATTATGGCGATTTGATTGACTTAATCATCGGCATTGCCTTCATTATTGTTTCTGTTCGTATGCTCTATGAGGGAATCTTTGCCAAAGGCCAAAAAAATCAAAACACAGAAATGCCGGCCAACCCCTTAGCGAAAACAGTTTTGGGTTCTGCCATTGGCACCCTAACCGGTATTATCGGCTTGGGTGGTGGTTATGCGTTGGTGCCATCCTATATTTATTTCCTTAAAGCACCGGTAAAACTTGCTATTGGCACCTCAATGGCAGCTTTTGTTTGGATGGCTTTAGTCGGGGCGATCTTTAAATTCTTTCAAGGAGTGGTCGATATCCCGGTTGCTGTTACCTTGGGAATTGGTGCTTTGGTTGGCGCAATTTATGGCGCAAAATTAGTGGCTAAATTCAAGCCAAATGTTTTGAAGGCTTTATTTGGAATTTTGTTCCTGTATGTCTCGCTCAAATACATTTTAATTTACTTTGGGATTCACATTTAAATTTTAAGACAAAAACTATGAGCGAACAAAAAAATCAAGACCCAAAGTTTACCAAATTCCACGGCGTTGACCGCGACAAGATTGACTGGCATCCGGTTATTGATGAATCCAAATGTATTGGTTGCGGTATGTGTGCCACCAGTTGCGGTCGGGGCGTGTATAAATTCGATTATAAAAATAAAAAATCGAAGGTAGCTAATCCAAACAATTGCATGGTGGCCTGTATCACCTGTGCCAATCTCTGTCCGGTCGGAGCCATTAGTTTTGTTAAAAACGGCGATACACCGAGAGATAAAGCGCAAAGAATAGTGAAAGAAACAGGTGTGTTTAAAAACATCAAAACGGAATTAGAGATAAGAAAAGATGAATTAAAATTTTAAAAAATGGGAGAGAGTAAAAACCCCTCATTATTAGAAATATGTAAAGCCGCTTTTTATATCGGCGCCATTGGTTATGGCGGCCCAGCGATTTTGGCACAGATGAAAAAAACGTTTTCCCACGAAAAAAAGTGGGTTTCAGAGCGAGAATTTATGGAGGCCCTCAGTCTAGCGCAGGTTTTGCCGGGGGCAACTGGAGTCAGTATCATGGGTTATTTAGGATATAAACTTCAGCGTTTTTGGGGTGGGGTGTTGGTTCCTCTTTCGTTTATTACCCCAGCAATTGTAGCAGTACTCACTTTAAGCTGGGTCTACTTCACCTATGGAAATTTGCCCTTTGTCCGCTCACTTTTTCTTGGGTTGGGGGCTTTGGTGGTTGGGCTGCTGGTTAATGCCATTGGCCAATTGGGTAAATCCGTCTTCAAGAAACTTGATTTCAGCGATGTCAAAGGTGGCCTAATTTCAATCGTGACCTTCACCGGTATCTTTTTCTTGCATACCAGTGTGATCTATTTGATTTTGCTTGCCGGATTCTTGGGGATTTTACTTTTTTATTTTACCGGTGAATTTGAAGGCGAGCGCCTAGAGAAAAATGAGGCCCATCAAAATAAAATTATTATCACTCCAAAGCGATTGAAGAAGAAAGATTATTTGCCCTTGATCCTTGTTGCCGCGTTGGTGGCTGTTATAACTGTTTTTCCTGTCCTGCGGCAGATTTTTCTGGCTTTTTTCAAGATCGGAATGTTCGCTTTTGGTGGTGGTTTTACCACTATCCCCTTGATCCAGCATGAGGTTGTTGAGGGTTTACATTGGCTGAATACTAAACAGTTTGTGGATGGTATCGCTCTTGGGCAAGTCACTCCCGGGCCGGTATTTATCACCGCCACCTTCATCGGCTATAAAGTCTGGGGGATTTTAGGCGGACTGGTAGCCACATTGGCGGTTTTTATGCCTTCCCTAATCGCTATCATTGCTCTTGCCGATCTGCACGCAAAAGTTAAAAAAGCCAAAATCGTCCAAGTAATTATTCGGGGGTTTTTGTCCGGGTTTATCGGTTTGCTGGTCGCGGTTGCTTTACAATTTGGTTTAAAGTCTCTGATCAGCTGGCAAGCTTGGCTGATATGTTTGGTTACTATTATCTGGATGATGTTTTTGAAGAAAAATGCCGTGTGGGCAATTGTAGGCACAATGGTTTTCTCTTTGCTATTTATTAAATAAATTTAATTTTATGGAGGATAAACTTATGAAAATACAAGTTTTAGGTTCTGGTTGCCCAACTTGCAAAATGTTACATGAGCTGACAAAACAGGCCGTGGATGAGCTGGGGCTAAAGACGGAAGTGGAATATATCACTGATATTCAAAAAATAATTGAAATGGGAGTAATGTCCAGCCCAGTTTTGGCAATAAATGGAAGACCAGTTATATCTGGCCTTTTACCGGACGTTGAAAAAATTAAGGAAGTAATAAAAAGAAATTATGAATAAGAAAATTTTTATTCCCACAATATTGTTTATCGCTGTTTTAATTTTTTCCTTTTTTGCGCTTTCGCAAGAAAAGAGCAAAAACCAAACACAAATAAATAAACTGACAAAAGAAGAAAATCAGCCAGTAAGCCAAATTATTCTTTTCTATGGCGATGGTTGCCCGCATTGCGCGATTGTTGAAGAATATATTGAAAAAAACAGAACCAAAGACAAAGTTTCTTTTGCTCAAAAAGAGGTTTATTACAACCAAAGCAATGCTAAAGAGCTTGAAGCCAAAGCGAAAGTTTGCGGATTGCCGACAGATTCAATCGGTGTGCCGTTTCTTTGGGACGGTGAAAAATGCTTGATTGGCGATCAGGATATTATAAATTTCTTTAAACAAAAAACTACTAAGCAATAATATGAAAAAAATATCAATTTACTTTTTATTTCTTTTCGCTATCAGTTTTTTCTTTGCCAAAAAAGCTTTGGCGGTCTGTCCGATTTGCACCATTGCTGTCGCCGCAGGCGTTGGGCTATCGCGCTGGCTGGGGATTGACGATACGATAACCGGACTTTGGATTGGCGGACTGACTGTTTCCATGATTACTTGGACGGAAAGCTGGCTGGAAAAGAAAAACATCCGCTTCAAAGGCAGAATTTTTGTGAATGTCTTGGCATACTACGCCTTGATTGTCATTCCGCTTTATTATTCCGGCATTATCGGCAATCCATTGAACACTTTGCGCGCCTGCGGATTGGACAAATTGCTTTTTGGAATAATCGTGGGAAGTATCGCTTTTTGGTTCGGCGCCAGCTGGTACTTTTATCTTAAAGAAAAAAACAATGGCTATGCATACTTTCCTTTTCAAAAAGTCGTTATGCCAATTTCGCCGCTTATTATTTTGAGCATAATTTTTTATTTTTTAATTAAGTAATTAGGAGAAGAAAGGTAAATATGAACAACAATCAAAATCCAATCAAAAATCTCAATGAATTTATCCAAAAAGTAGACGAGATGAAAAAACGGGACAAAATGGACTTGTCGTCCGACCAGGATTTAAGCATTGCAATAATGAATTTAGTAAGTATAGAGGAGCATTTCTTTTTTACCGGAGCCAAACTCGGAAAAACCAAATACTACGACATGATTAAAGATGTCCGAGAAATGAGAAAAGAGCTTCTCAAAAAAATCATCAAAGAATACGAGGGCGAAGTTTGGTGCATTTCCAAACATTTGCTCGCCGCGTCTATGCGCCTGATGGAAGTTGGCACAAAGCAATTGGGAATGAACAAGAAAGACGAGGCCTATGATCTTTTTGGCAAAGCCTACAATCTCTATTCGCTGTTTTGGGGACTTAATATGAAACTTTTAAATGTTGGCGATATTAAAAAAATAGACGACAAGGCAATAAACAAAAATGACACCGATAAAAAAGGATTTATGGGAAAACTTGGCGAATTAGTGAAAAAAGCGATTGATTGCTGTATCGAATAAAAATTATGGATATATTTTACCCAGTTCAATGGTTTGCACATTGGTTTAATTTTAGCCTACTTGGATTAAAAGAAAGCTCCTTATTAGGAGAAGCCATTACTTTCTTTATTTATGACAGCATAAAGATATTTATTCTTCTTTTTGGCATTATCTTTCTGATAACTTTTATCCGCTCATATCTGCCTCCAGAACGAATTAAAAAAATACTGACTAATAGATTTGAGTTTGTTGGCAACATCTTAGCTGCCCTCTTTGGTATTATCACTCCATTTTGTTCATGCTCTGCCGTACCCTTATTCATTGGGTTTGTAGAAAGTGGTGTGCCTTTAGGAGTTACTTTTTCCTATCTTATCTCTGCACCAATGGTTAACGAAGTGGCAGCAGCAATGCTTTTGGGGCTTTTTGGACCTAAGATAGCCCTTTTATATATAGTTTCAGGAGTAACTATTGCTATCATTGTTGGCTTTATCTTAGGAAAGCTAAAACTTGAACATTTAGTTGAAGATTATGTTTGGAAAATTAAAGCAGATGAAAATAATCAGCTAATTAAACTGACAACTAAAGAAAGGTTTGGGGAGTCACTTCGTTACACCAAGGATTTAGTGAAAAAGGTTTTTCCTTATGTACTTTTAGGAGTTGGCCTGGGTTCTATTATCCATGGCTATGCTCCTGAAAATTTACTTACCCAGATTGCAGGAAAGAGTAATCTATTTGCTGTTCCAATAGCAGTGGCAATTGGAGTACCGCTTTATTCTAACGCAGCAGGAACTATCCCTATCGTTAAATCCTTAATTGAAAAAGGATTACCTCTTGGGACTTCTTTGTCTTTTATGATGGCTGTTACAGCCCTCTCCTTGCCGGAAATGATTATTTTGAGAAAAGTGCTAAAACCAAAATTACTAACAATCTATATTTTTATTTTAGCTTTGGGAATAATGTTCACAGGGTATTTGTTTAATCTGCTTATCTAGTAATAGAATCGATTTTAGCCACAGTTTTACTGAAGTTCTGCTAGAATAGTTGTATGACCTCGTTTTTACTCTTTCTTTTGGGGTTGGGTTTACTTGTTATTGGTGGTCGTGGAGTGGTCAATAACGCTTTGGCAATTGCCTCAAGGCTTAAACTTCCACCTTTGATTATCGGGATTACTATCGTGGCTATCGGTACTTCACTGCCTGAAATTGTTGTGTCATTCTTTGGTGGTTTAGATAAGGCGACTGATTTAGCTCTTGGCAATATTATTGGTTCCAATATTAGTAATATCGGCTTAATTTTTGGCCTCTCACTTTTACTCAATGGTCTTTATATCGGCAGTATGAAGACACAAAAAAATATGATTTTTTATCTTGTGTTGAGCATCGCTTTTTTTCTTATTTTGCTTTTCAGTGGACTTAATCCTATCCAGGGGGTGTTTTTTCTTCTCTTTGGCTTTTTTGTCCTTATATGGCAGATTATTCAAGGAAGAAAGGGGGTTTTTGAGGAAGACAAGGAAATCTTTGAAGAGTTAAGTAAGATTGGAAGAAATCCAGTCTTTGCGTGTTTACTTTTCGTCTCTTCACTTGCCTTACTTGTTGGTGGTAGTAAGTTGGTGGTAGATTCGGGAGTCGAGATTGCCCATCTTTTAGGTGTTTCACCTTTTATGATCGGAATTACGGTAATTGCTGTTGGGACTTCATTGCCCGAGCTTTCAGTGTCTCTTGTCGGTATTGCAGCAAGAGAGGAAAAGCTAGTAGTTGGAAATATTTTGGGAAGTAATATTTACAATATTCTTCTTGGCGGAGGTATTTTGGGCCTTTTTGGGACAGATAGATTAGAAGCAATATCTCCGCTGATTTTTTTCATCATTTTTAGTTTCTTTTTTTGTTTCCTAATTTATGCTTTCAAGGGAAGAAAAATTTCCCGTTATTTCGGTTTCGCAATGCTTGGTTTTTATGTAATTTATCTATGGGTAATATTCATACTTCAGTGATGCTTATTGTAATTTCAGCCAAAGTTTGGGATGTACAATGGCTGTTGAGCCGTGAGTAAAAAGGTTCGAATTTTGTCCACAGTTCGTAGCCACTTCTATAGTTAAACCCAACCAGCCAGAACAACCCCACCCATACTAATTAGAAGTAGACCGATTATAAGATGAAGCAGCCGGAGTCTTTTTTGCCGAAATTCTTCGGCTTTTTTCAGACTGATTCCTTTATAGACAGCCAATGTTATCAAAAGCATCGGCAGAATAAAAATGATGTTGTAAAAAATAAGGTAAGCCAAGGCTTGGGCAAAAAGTGTTCGCTGGGAAAGCATCCCTAAAATGACAATGTAAGGACCAGATGTGCAGGGAAGCAGAAACAAACTGACCAAAAACCCAATAAAAAATGCACCGATAGGGCTTGCCACCCTCGAAATTAGAGTCTTAAGGCGAGGCCGCCAGGACATCGGCACCTCCATCAAGAATCCCCCCTTGCCATACCAAAAATAATCTTTGAGATTAAAAATTCCTAAAACAATCGCTAAGATTCCGATAGCAGTGAGGAAAAACCGAGGCAAATTACCCCAACTTAAAGCCTTATAAAGACCAAGACCCATCAAAAGGTAAGATATAAAAATCGCCAAGGAAAACAAAAGTCCAGCTTTGAGTGCTCTTCTTGGCGAGCTCGAAGCTAAAATTGCCGTCAAAAGAAGGATTAAAACCGCAAATTCACAAGGGTTAACGCTGTCGGCGAGTGCTCCAGCTACAACCGCAGGAAGCAAGAAACTCACTTTAAGCGGAGTTTTTCCTGATACGGCTTCGGGTTTAACCACACACGGTTTAGTTCTAACAAATTCATCAGCCAGAAGTTGAAACTGGTTTTGGATCGGCGAGTCGCCAATTAAATAATTTTCGCCAATAAAAACAGCCGGGACACCTCTTTCTTCCAATGGTACTTTGTATTCATCATAATATTCATTTAAAAGAGCAGCGTTTTCATGATCCAAATAAATTTCTTTTTTCTCAATTGGGTATTTATCATAAAAACTCTTTTCTTCAAAAAATTTCTCTACCTGGGCACAATGCGGACAACCTTGGCCCCAAAAAAAGTAAATGAAATCTTTGTTTGTTTCAGCGTAAGCTGGAATTTTTGAGAGGATGCATAAGACTATGACAAGGAGAAAAACCAAGATAATTTTTTGCTTGATTACTGCCAGCATTTTAATTTTTAAGGCAATTTCCCTTCAATTCTAATCGCTTTTCCGAGAACTAAAGCCGAAGCGATCTTTTTGTGGGCGGATGCTAATATCCTAGCAAAAGTGGGTTGGGATATTTTCATCTTTTTTGCAGCTTCTATCTGCTCAAAATTGTCAATCTCAGTCATTTTTAAAGCCTCCAGTTCATCAGGCAACAGCACTATTTCCTCGAGTTCCCTTAAAGGGATTCCTCGGGGTTTAAAATAATAGACGTTTGGTTTAAACCGCAAACAGCGAGGTATTCTTGGTCTTGGCATATATTTTTGCTAAAACAATTAATACAAAGTCACCCCAACCACCACTTAATTGTGGCGAGTCAGGGGATCGCTTTTATTCTGCCTTGTCTAATTCTTGCTCTTCTTTTTTAATATCTTCAAGCTCTTCTTCCAGAGCTTGGCGATAGTCGACAAGGGCTTTTTTCTGGTCTTCCTTGGTTTGAGGCTGATCCCAACAGAAATATCTGCCTAAACCTCTGTGGTGGCCGTGATGTCTCCAACTAAATCCACATGGACCAACCCCTCGACCTGTTCTCGGCCCCATTCCTCTTGGACCAGTTCCATCTTGTGCTGGCATATATTTTCACCTCCTTCGATGAAGATTATATTGAATATGTATTCATAATACCACTGAAGTTTATTATTTGTCAAGTCAAATGAAATGAAGAGCGTCGAACCCACTGCCTCAATTCAGCCTATCCCAATAATATATTCTTAATTAATTGCTTTATCTCTCTTTTTTCTGCTAAAAGGAATTTATTTTAAACTATCCAGAATTTCAGAGGCATTTTCAAGTTGTTCGCTCTCTGGGATTGACTTAGGAGATTCTAATTCGTCTTCGACTTTTGATTCTTTGCCATCTGGAAATAAATACTTGTCTAATTTTTCTATTGGGTTACTACGATCTCCCCAATCTCTTTCTCTAACTTTTATTTTTAATTCTTTTGACTCCTCGGAAAAAACCATAAAGGATTGGATACCCCAATCTTCGGTTTCAAAGAACGTAACAAAAACTTGACCATTATACTTTGCATAAGCACCAGAAATATGAGGTCCACCCTTCCAACTAATTTCTCCTTTTTCCGTCAAATCGATTAGCCGATCGACAATTTGACCGACTTTTGTTTCTAACTCTTCCTTTTGTGGATCTTTTTCTGTTTCCATTGTCTACATTATAAATCTTTTTGAAATTAAAAGAAAAACGAAAATCAAGAAGAGCTTGAAACAAAACAAATTAGTTTTAATGTCGTACAAACCCCGCAACCATTCGCTAAGCAATCTGTTAAGTTGGAACTTGAAGGTTAGTTAATCGTAAGCAATCCTGGTATATTCTGGGAAAGCCTTCATTAGCCTCTCAAACAAGGCTAAAAGCGGTTCAAATAAAGGAGCCTCAGCCACCCAAATTCCCCTTTTAGCCTCAGATTGACACGATTAAATTTAGTGTTTATACTTCGGGCCAATGGTGGAACAAGAGAAACCCAAATTTGATTTAGATGAATATTTTATGCAGATTGCCAGGACTGCACACTCTCGTTCAACTTGCGATAGAAAACATGTCGGGGCAGTTTTAGTTGATAATGACGATGACGAATTATTTTCAACTGGGTACAACGGTAGCCCGTCAGGAAGACCACACTGCGATGACGTGGGGCATTTTATCCATGAAGGCCATTGCGTTCGAATAGTGCACGCAGAAATAAACGCTATTTTAAATGCTGCACGGGTTGATAATGGAAAGTTATTAGAAAATTCCACAATGTATGTGACTGCCAGCCCTTGTCCTACCTGTTTGGTGGCAAGCAAACAGGCCGGTGTTAAACGGATTGTCTATGACGAGCCGTATCGTGATGATGCTATGGAGAAATTGGCCAAAGACAGCGGTATCGAGGTTGTCTGGCTTAAAAACATTAGCGACTCGAGACTTCAAAAAGACTGACAAAGCCTGCTATATTCTGGAAAAGCCTTCATTAATCGGTTAAAGGAAGCTAAAAGCGGTTCAAACTGATTCCCCTCAGCCACCCCAGCAGTTTTAGCCTTAAAAGCCTCCTCTATTTAAATTGCTAACCCTCTTTGATAAGATTGATCGATGTAGAGGTTTACTATATATAAAAGTATGTCAGGTTTCTCTTTTAAAAAATGGTATTTAGATGCTGCAGATGATCAAGGAAACGTATACATAGGTTACTGGGTATCGCTACATTGGCGGAGTCTTACTCTATATGCCTATCAACATTTATGGCGTACTTCCCAAGAGGGAGTCAAAACCCAGGGAGGGCTTACTAGGCAACCGACACCGTTCTTGGAGAATGATAAAAGGCTTGTCTGGAAACCCCAGAATTTAAATGCAACATGGGATTCCGCAGCCGCACGTTTGGATCAGCAACTTCTTAAATCAGAAAAAGGTGAAATCAAATGGCAGTGTATACAACCCAAGGCTAAGGTAAATATTGAATTACCTCGCATTTCATTTTCAGGATGGGGATACACTGAATGCATTGAAATAACAATCCCGGTCTGGAAATTACCATTTAAGACACTTTACTGGGGGCGTGCCCACTCAGAAAACCATTATTTGGTATGGATTAAGTGGGAAAGCCCCACAACCCAAAGCTTAGTTTGGCACAATGGTCAGCGTGGCACTGATCTAATTATTACTGGCCATCAAATTAGCAGTTCTGATATAAGACTAAAGGTAGGAGAAAACACCACTCTTCGTCAAGGCAAACTTATATCTACAATTTTTCAACCATTCAGTAAAATTAAAAAGCTTTTACCAACAAGAACCTTCTTAGCCGATGAGCAAAAATGGTATAGCAGAGGACAGCTAGAAACTAAAACTAACTCAGAGCCGGCAATAATTATTCACGAAAAAGTCACATGGTAAAGAAACAAGAATTACTATTACTACTTGGCAAAATTTTATACGGCACGTTATTCGTTATTATTTTACCTATTTTTTTAGTTTATTGGTCATTGATACTTGATAGGTCAATTAATTTGCCAATGCCAAGATGGCCCGTAATTGCAGTAAGCACTATATTATGTGGCGGCTTGATAATACTTAAAGGGACGTTGGATCTGATAATTGTCGGGAGAGGGCTACCTATGAACGCCTATCCACCAAAAAAATTTGTGACCCAAGGTATCTACGCCTGGTTTCCGCATCCAATATACCTGGGAGCAGTACTGCTATCAACAGGAGTAGCATTATGGTTTCAATCAAGTAGTGGATTTTATATAGTTACACCTATTCTTGCACTAATGACGCTATCTTTAGTTTATGGCTACGAGCGGCTAACTGTACAGAGGCTTTTTGGAAGGTCAACAGAACACTATCAACCGTTATTCTCACCACCCTCTCCTTCCAATAAGAAATCGACATTAGTTAAAAAAACAGCCATGTCTATTCTTATATTTACTCCATGGATAATAATTGGCTATTTAATTGATTATGTACGTTTCTCTGGAAGTAACAGTGGTTTTTTTATGAACTTACTGGGGCAAAATTGGTTCGAAAAATTATGGTTGCTTCCATATCTTTTTATTCTTATTAAATTATTATCAGCTCGTTCAGAAAGGCATTTAACACAAGCAGTGATTACAGGGACAATAGCAACTTGGCTTGGAATTTATATTTACCTTATACTATCAATCTTTAAATCTGAGATTATTAGTAACGCTTTGGGGTGGCTATTAACTAGTATATTGGTTACATTTCTAGCGTTCAATTATCCCCCAATTTGGGGTCGGTTGCAGCAATTATCCGAATGGGTTGCGAACTCTAGAAAAGACTGGCTTTTTTTAAATGGTAACTTTCGGATTATCAACCATAGTATTTACTCTGGCTTAGGTGGAGCAATTGGGGTGGCGGTAAGTGGTTATATCCTTGATAATAATCTTGCCGTATTATTGCTAATTCTATGTAGTTTAATCGGTGCTACTGTGTTTGCTCAAGTAATGTGGGGTAGTAGTAAATTATTACGCCCATTTGGTTACTGGGGAGCTATTATAGGTGGAATAATTGGCATAACTTTGGTTTACCTAATATTTAGGATACCTCTATCAAAGGTTGCCGTAGCTGCCGTACTTAGTGCGCCGTTTGTGCAGGCTGTCGGGCGATTGAGGTGTTTAACACAAGGTTGTTGCCATGGTGTAATTACTAACAAATCATTAGGTATCAGGGTTTGGCAAAGTCAATCGAGAGTGGTTGTACTTTCAAAACTAAAGGGTAGATATATACACATTACTCAACTCTATTCTATTTTGTTTAATCTGCTATTGGGGGTGTTACTGTGGACGTTATGGTTCTCACACAGCGTCAATAGCTCGATAATTATTGGGCTGTACTTAATTTTGACAGGAATTGAACGCTTTACAGAGGATGCATACCGAGGTGAGAAACAGACAAGGATAATTAAAGGTTTAAAGGAACCTCAGTGGCAGGCAATAGTTGCACTTGTTATAGGGATAATTATTACGATGATTCCATCGAGCGTACCTTCAGAACCCATTGGCAAATTTGGCTTACCATTTATTGCAGCTGTTTTAGCTGGAGGGGTAATGGCTGCATTCGCTATGAGTATGGATTTCCCAAAATCAACATTGCGCTTCTCACGATTAAGTGGGTAATTAAATCAACTTAAATAGGTCGTTTTTCTTTACTAAGAGAAGGCATAAAAAGTTCTAACATCCTCCACGACTCGGAGCCACGATTTTTAGCCCCTTAACTCTTTGGCTTACCCTATTTATAAAGGCAGGTTTGCCATCCAAAAATGGGAGACATTACCAGCTCGTTGTGTGAGATAGGATTATTTGTAAATAATTGTACTGGTTGACATTCTTTGCATGTTAACCGACATATTAGTGAGGTAGTTTAATTTTATTTATAAAAATCGTTTTGAGGTGGTATGGGGTTAATTTAAGCAAAGAAACTCTCTCGATTGTTGATAAATTAGGTTCGGATATTTAACAATTTCAACCCACTTTGCGGTTCAGAAATGGTTCGATAAACTTACCATCCTGAGTTAAGTCGAAGGATCATCAACGCCCGACAGCTTGCTTCAAAAAGCCCGATTATAGATTTATTTGTTTGATATAATACAATCAATGAAGAAATCGGGAAAAATTAAAAATATCATTAAGAAGTCTTATGGAGATATTGCTAAATCTTCAGGTAGTTGTGGATGTGGAAGTTGTGGTTGTAATTCTAACCAGACACTCCAAAAACAGTCAGGACAAATGGGTTATTCACAAGACGAAATGAACCAAGCACCGACTGGTTCCAATCTTGGTCTTGGCTGTGGTAATCCTGTTGCCATTGCGTTTTTAAAAGAAGGTGATGTAGTTTTGGATTTAGGATCTGGAGCGGGCTTCGATGCTTTTTTAGCTTCTCCTAAAGTCGGAAAGATAGGAAAGGTTATTGGAGTTGATATGACAGATGAAATGCTTGAAAAAGCAAAAGAAAACGCCCGTAAAGGCGGTTATACTAATGTTGAATTTAGGAAAGGAGATATAGAAGACTTGCCCATTGAAGACAGTTCAATTGATGCAATTATTTCTAACTGTGTTATTAATCTTGCTCCAGATAAAGAAAAAGTTTTTAAAGAAGCTTATAGGGTGCTTAAAGTAGGTGGTAGATTAATGGCTTCTGATGTTGTTTTAATAAAACCATTGCCGGAAGAACTGAAAACAGACGATGAGCTATTGGTCGGTTGTATTAGTGGGGCAATCCTCAAGCAAGATTATTTGAAATTATTAGGGGAAGCAGGATTTACAGATATAACAATACACAAAGAAACACCAGCTTTTTTACCAGATTACGGGTTAAGTATTACCTTTTCAGCGGTTAAGTAAATATCATAAACAGATTTTGATTTCTTCCAAGATGGGGAGCGTGATATTGTAATTATTAATATGACTAACCAAAAAATAAAACCAACTGGATGCTGTGAACCATTCAACCCTGAGCCTTGGCAGGGCAAAGAAATAATCTGGAAAGAGAAGCTATTCGTCAAAGACCACGTTACTAGTTTTTTGTATATTCCCTTTAATATGGGTAAAAAGGTAATTAAGAATATGGAATTGATTGAGAAAGCTAATGCCAAAGCGCCACAGCAGTTAATGCTTACAGATGAAAAATCTCTTTGGGGAGCTGATATTTATATTGATATTGCTAAAAAAGTTCCTGGTGCACAGATGGCAACAATTTCAGGAACATTTCTTACTAAAGTATTTGAGGGACCATATCAAAATGTCGGTAAGTGGGCAGTGACGATGAAGGAATATGTTGAAAATAAAGACAAGAAGCTAAAAAAGTTGTATTTCTCATACACTACTTGCCCGAAATGCGCCAAAACATACGGCAAGAATTATGTGGTACTTTTTGCCCAAGTTGAGTAGTTTGCTGGAATTGGGTAGGTGAAATATTTTGCCATAAAATAGGTTCGAACTCTGTCCACGGTTTGCAGCTCTTCGTCGTTCCTCTTTCTTCGAGCCTGAGGCTCTCAGAGCCGAATGGCCTCAGAGTCTTCGACTCTAAAATAAATGGCGACGAAGACACTTAAGCCCTTCGAATATTATGGCGAAGTGCAATAATATATTTATGTGCTACTTTGTCTATATCCTTGAATGTGCAGATAAATCTTATTATGTTGGTTCCACTAATGACTTAAATCGAAGATTAAAGCAACATAACGAATCTAAATGGGGCGCTCATTATACTAAAATCAGAAGACCTGTAATTTTAAAATATTCAAAGCGATTTAAAAGTTTACTGGAAGCAAGAAGACGCGAAGTGGAAATTAAAGGTTGGGTAAGAAAAAAGAAAGAGTCTTTAATAAAAGGTACAGTTGTGTTAAGATGAAATATAAACATTAATCTTTCAGTAGACGAACTTCTTGTTGTTTTTCAAAACAAGGGTGGACGTATAAACAAGTATTATCTGCAGGACTGGCACAGAAATAAGCAAACGCTTGTTTACTTAAATGGCTGGTTTAGCGGAAAGAATGTCCGCGAAGCGGTATCAAAAGCACTTGTGTATAAAACACTATATCCCATAGTCGCTTGACTAATTAGTTCTTGTGAAGTATAATACATTTTGTACTGGCAGATTGAAGAAATACATCTGCTTAATTTAGAAACATTTTTTGTTTAGGTTAGTTAAAGATAAAAAACAACACTTTTTTACGGTTTGTATCTTTCTACTACTCATAAATTGACTTCAAAATTCGGCAGTTTTATTTCTTTAATCTTCGTTGGCTTAGTTTAAACCTAGAACTTTTTTGCTCTAACGTTCTTAAATTCTCGGCTATATGCCTGCAAAGGCAAATTTGGTATTATTGTAGTTCTCCCAGTTGTCAAATTTCGGATCGCTTTGACTTAATTAACTTCACCATATTTTTGAATTTCTTACTTTTTGAGGTGCAAAAGAATTTTCGGCAAGCTTTCGGCTTATTCTCATGGATCGAACAACAACTGCCATCCAAATATATACAACTTCCATCTTCTTTTTGAGCCAAAATATTTGCACCGCAATTTCTTGCCTTAAAAAAATCTTCAATCATCCCAAATTTTGCAAACACAGTTTTATACTTTCTCGACTTGTATTCGTCTTGGGAAAGATTTATCAAAAATAACTTACAACATAAACCGCAACCGTGACACCTATTCACTATTCCTATATTTTACCAGACGTCATTGGTTGGACTGCAGAAGTAGGAAACTCTTTAAAATTTTTTTTCTTTAGCTTCACAGGTTGGATAGGTTGTATAATAGGTTTGGCCAATGGTCTTAAAATTTCGCTTTGGCAACTTTAAATTTTAATGGTTGGTTCACCCGATCAAATTATCTCTTTACTTGTCCAATATCAATACTATATTCTTTTTCCTCTGGTTGTGGTTGAGGGTCCATTAGTAACGATTATTGCCGGTTTTCTGGCATCTCTGGGGTACTTTAACCTCATTGCACTTTATGCCCTGGTGGTGATGGCAGATTTGGTGGGTGACAGTCTTTATTACGTTATTGGTCGATTAGGACGGGAGCATTTGATTGAGAAATGGGGACGTTTTGTTGGTATTACCCTCAATTCAATTGAAAGGGTTGAAAGACACTTTGAGAAGCACCAGGGAAAAACTTTAATTTTTGGAAAACTGTCGCATGCAATTGGGGGTGTTATTCTGGTGGCAGCGGGTATCGCCCGAATCCCTTACCGTGATTTTTTGTTTTTTAACTTTTTGGCAACATTACCGAAGTCATTAATTTTGCTTTTTATTGGTTTTTATTTTGGCCAAGCCTTTCGCCAAATTAGCAAGTATTTAGACTATACGGCTTTTTTGCTGGTCTTGGCAGCGGTTATCCTGATTGCTATCTATTTCATAATTCAAAAAATTGCTAAAATAATTTCGGAATCAGATTAATGAAGGTAGTAATAGCAACTGACACATATTATCCCAATGTTAATGGCGCATCTTATTTTACTCAACGGCTTTCCTTGGGTCTTATTAAAGCCGGTCATCAAGTCTTGGTGATTGCTCCATCAAGGACGCAAAAACAGGGTTTTGACAACTATGAAAATGTTCGAGTGTACGGTGTTCGTTCTGTCCCAGTTTTTATCTATAAAGGTTTCCGAGTCGCTCTCCCCTTTTTGGCAAAGAAGGCCCTGAAAGAAGTGATTGCCGAATTTGGGCCTGAAGTGATTCATCTCCAGGGCCATTTTTTTATTTCAAGGTCAGTTCTTAAAATAGCCAAGGAATTAGGAATTCCTACCATCGGGACTAATCATTTTATGCCCGAAAACTTGTTGCACTATTTTTTCATTCCTAAATTTTTAGAAGAGTTGGTTAAAAAATTAGCCTGGAGTCAATTCCGCCAGGTTTTTGAGAAGCTGGATATAGTGACGACACCCACGAAGTCAGCGGCCGACTACCTTAAAAAGACTGGCTTTACAAAAGGTGTGCGCCCGGTATCATGCGGAATTGACCTTGAGCGCTTTAATCCAAAAAATAATGGTGATTATCTTGCAAAAAGATATAAGTTACCTCAAAAACCAATTCTTCTTTCGGTGGGCAGACTTGATAAGGAAAAAAATCTCGATGTTGTTTTAAAGGCGGTTCAAGAAGTTTCCAAAAGCATCGATTTTCATTTCGTAATCGCTGGTTCCGGGGCATATGCTACCCATCTTCAAAATCTGGTCAAAAAATATAATATCGAAAGTTATGCCACCTTTACAGGTTTTGTTTCCGATGAAGATTTGCCCAATCTTTATTGTCTGGCTGATTGCTTTATCATAGCCGGAACAGTCGAACTGCAAGGCATTGTTGTCATGGAAGCAATGGCTTCAGGCTTGCCGGTGATTGCGGTTGAAGCATTGGCACTGCCGGAGCTTGTTAAAAATGGCGAGAATGGATACCTTTTTCGGGTTGGCGATATTCAAGCAATTTCGGAGTCGATTTCTCTTATCTTTTCTAATCAGTCGCTTCGTCAGAAAATGGCCCAAAAAAGCTTAGCAATAATCCAAGAACATGACATTACCCGAACAATCAATCAATATGTAAGACTCTACGAAGATTTAACCAAGCAGAAAAATGAATCTTAAACACTTTCATCACTGCTGATGTTTTTAATTATTTTAAACCTATCTTTATAAAAAAATCCCTGAAATATTCCGCCAAGACAGAACGTTTTTAAAAATAAAAATCTCGTTAGGTCAGACCAAATGTAGATTGAAAGTGCGAGGATGACCATCATTGTTATCCAGTGATGAATGTGAATTCTATAATTTCGGGCTAAATTAACTTTGATATTTGGTGAAATTTGCATAAATCCGAACTGAAACTTAGGGAGGTTTTTATGGAAAAACTTTTTAGGGCGACTAAAAAGGGTGTAAAAAATATAACCCGAAGAGATACCTATTGCTCCGAAAATAATTTCCATACCAATTAATTTTATTATAGAGACTGTTTTTAAAGAATTCAACTTATTATTCCTTTTTTGGTCTCTTTTTCTTTAGATTCGGCGGTGCTAAAATACTTCAGACATGACCTATAGAAAGTCTGATTTGATGATTAAAAATTTGATTGTTTTTTTCCTATCCCTGGCTATTTTGAGCCCGATTGGCTTGGTTATCGATTTAAAGCTTACAGAGGTAAAAACAGATCCTCAAAAATATCCTACCCATACCCCGACTTTGGTTAAGATTGATAAAGATCAGGAGATTGTTGCCTCAAATTTCTCTCAAGAATCTTTGAAGTTACCCCAAGAGTCCTCGATAAAAACAATTAAAGCACCGCAAAAGACAGTTCGTCTGCCAATTTTAACTTATCATTATGTTGAGAATGTTCAAAATCCAAAGGATACAGTGAGGAAAAAGCTTGATATAACTCCAGATGTTTTTGAAAAACAACTCCAAACTTTAAAAAACGGAGGCTATGAAACGGTTTTTGTCAAAGAAATAGCTGATGCACTTGATCATCAGAAAAATTTGCCTGAAAAATCAATCGCCTTAACTTTTGACGATGGCTATTCGGATTTTTATTGGGTTGTCTTCCCTCTTCTCAAAGAGTATCAAATGAAGGCGACAATCTATGTGGTCGCTGATTTTTTAGATCAGCCAAATTATTTATCGACTGGGCAAGTTAAAGAACTGGGGTCCAGCGGTTTGGTGGAGATTGCTTCACACTCGCTTCACCATTTTTCCCTGTCAGGTTTAAAAAAAGAGGTGGCTGAAAATGAAATTTTTGAAAGTAAAAAAAAGCTTGAAGCGATTACCGGAAATAATGTTTTTGATTTTGCTTATCCTTACGGCTCTTTCAATCAAGAAGTTGAAGATTTGGTTAAAAAAGCCGGTTACCAGACAGCTGCATCGGTGATCTCCGGAGTCTATCAAGGCAACTCAAATCGTTTCTTTCTTTATCGAGTTAGACCAGGTGGAAGGGTTGACGGATCATTGATTCAGTGGTTGGGAAGTCTTTAAAAGTTTGAATTAGGCAGCAATTTTGAAGTAAAATACAAATGTTTGCGCCCTTAGTTTCTGCCAGAGGCGGATCAGCCTTTGGCTGACATTGGATATATCAGGCGAAGAGCTGATATATTTTTGAGTGAATTCAAAATTAGAACGTTAACATTTGCGCCCATAGCTCAGCGGATAGAGCATCCCGCTTCGGACGGGAGGGTCGGGAGTTCGAATCTCTCTGGGCGCGCATCTTCAATTTACCTTACCCCAACAAGATAATATTGGTATAAAAATTTAGCCTTTTTAAGGATAATTACGTAAATAAATAAAAAATTATAATCTCTGAAGATTAGTGGCAATTTGCTTTTCGGTAATCTGCTTTGCTGCAATAAAGCGGTTCACTACCTTATATTGAGAAAGTAAAATAAAAATAATATATGCAAATAGTATTTGATTTGTAATTGTCCCAATTGCAAGAATCAATAGGCGAGTATCCCTTTTAAAGGGTAAGTCTCGCGTTATCAATTTTCCCCCAGTTAACACAACAAACTTACTAGACATATAATCCTGAAGGACGTCAGCAAGAATTACGAACATTGCTATCGCAAAGATGAAACTACTGCCTGTCATATTCCAATACCCATATGCCATACCAGCAATCAGTATCGTATCGACATACCTATCCAAAATCGGATCTATCCACTTACCCCATTTAGAACCCATAAATTTAATCCTGGCCATTTCTCCATCAACCCCATCAACTATTGACAAAAATTGGATCATCAAACCACCAACTAAAAGCCATGGATAGGCTCCCGTTGCTAAAATGAAAAATGTAAAAATTGCCAAAATTGGAATGGCAAATGATATTACATTCGGAGTAAGAGAAGTATGTATAAGAAACTTTGTTATAAAAGTAGAAATCTTTCTGTTAAATAATTTAGAAACAACTCCATCACCAGACTTAGTCAAACTTATCAAAAGCTTCTTTTCAGCAAACTTAATATCCGCATAAGTATCACAATCTGACCAAACCCTTCCCTTAATATCGAATGCCCTCAATTTTCCTTCTCCTGCTAGGATTCTCATCCCATCGCTTAATGAATTTTTTTTCATCTTTGTAGTTTTTTTTAATACTTCAAAAATATAAGGAGAGCAAATAAACATTCCTGTGTCAAAAGCATTATAATTTTCGAGTTGTTTATTAATCGCTTGCACTCTTCCATTTTTAACTACAACTTTTGTTGTATCCTCAATGTCTAATACAGATTTCAAATTTCGATCTATAGCAAGTACACACTCATTCTTCTTTAACTTTAATCTTTGGATATTCTCGAGTGTTGAATAATCAAAAACATGATCGCTCATCAAAAGTACAAATTGCTCTTCTTTTTTAAAATAATCCTTAGCAATTTGAACTGATATTCCGTTTGCTTTATGCCAGTTTTTATTTTCAACATATTTAACTGAAATGCCAAGTTTTTCTCCGTTTCCTATGAATCTTTTTATATCTTGTCCTCTATACCCAATTACAATTACAAATTCATATATGCCAGCTTTTTTAGCACCAAGAATAACTCTCTCGATAATTTTTAGTCCCAATAAATTCATAAGCGACTTGTGTTGCCCTCGCGTTACTGGCTGCATTCGTGTACCATTGCCTCCGGCAATAATTAATGCTTTCATTTAAAATTCTTTCTTTGGATTAAAATCTAAATACTACTTACCTTAAATAAAGGAGTTTGGATTTAATGTGGACAGTTATATTTTTACTTATACTTACTGGAGACAAGTAGAATACTTAAGGAAGTAATCTCATTAGATAATTTAAATTTATTTCCAATGGTTTTAAGTTAATATATTATATCAAGTTTATTCCAAATAAACAAAAGTCATTATAAAAGCCTAAAATCAGAGAAAACGCAGACCAGAGATGGTTTGGTAAACTGAAACCTGAAGGTTGGTTAAGCAAAGGCAATCGGAGTTTGTATTCCAAACTTCTCAAAGGTATAATTAATCTTTAGTAAATAGGCATTCAAGGAGTTCCATTCTGGAAGCCTTAGGTGCACATTTTTGATTTTTGGAGGTTTTTTGAATATTAGGTTGCTGTAGTAGGTTTTCTTTAGGTTCGAGCCGATTCTTGACTTCTTTTTTCTCAAGGGACCTTTTTATCAATAAAAACGGAGTTCGGGGTTTAATTTCCAGCTTTCATATAGGACTACCGTGAGGTACGCAGAAGCACAAAAAAACCTCGCATGAAGCAAGGCTTTTTGTATTGCTTTGTTAACGTTATTAAGCAAGTTTTACATTTTTTGCACTTGGGCCTTTTTCGCCATCCACAACATCAAACGTAACAGCTGCTCCAACTTGAAGCGCATCAAAAGTAACACCGCTCAAATCATTAGAGTGAAAGAAAAGATCTTTTGTTTCTCCTTCACGAGAAATAAATCCAAATCCTTTATCTGTTTTTGTTTTAATTGTTCCGTTCATAGTTTTTTTTGATAGATTTATTGATTAAACCTACTGTACCTCCTTTCTTTCCTTATATTATACTATTTCAGGCGATAATTACATAGTTATAATAAAAAGTCATTGGCTCCCCACTGTTCACGCACTTCGAACCTTTTTTGTGGAGACAGATGAGGGGTTTGAAACGATATTTTTATGAGGGGGTGATTTTCGAACTCAACTATTAGGAAGTTGAACCGTGGGTTCTCTGTTTAATTTTCCAAGTAGTGTTTTAAAATCAGCTTTCTCACCAAGCTTTCTTCTTGCCCATGGTAAAATTTTATCGTAGTCTTTAATTCTCCTAAAACTACGCCATAATCTAATTTCTTTCTCAACTCTCTCAGTTTCTGACCTAATTTGTCTTTTTGAGAAAGCCCTTTTGTCCTTCCGAGTTAGCCTTGGTGCAATTTCATTTAGAAAAACAAGCTCTGATTGTGATTCATAGTTTGCTTTGGCCCTTAATATCCTCAAATACTCCATGATATAGGTGCTCTGCTTTTCGACTATTTCGTCCCATTCTTTTCTTGACCTTGATTTTAGCCCTTCATTAATTTCCTGCTGACTTTTAACCTCTACTTCGCCAGCATCATCCTCGTAAGAAGGGACAACACGAATAGACCCTTCACCAACACCTTCAATTAAGACATAGCCTGATTGCAAAGTAGTTCTGCGGATGATTTCTAACATTTGGGCTTCATAATACGCCTCAGGGATTGGTGGTACAGGAAATGATTCTGAAATGTTTACTTTAGAGGCCAAAACTCTATCCAATAGGGCTAATGTAAATGCTATATTTATGTCAGCCTTCTGTTTAATTGGTTTTCTTTTTCTTCGATAAAATTCTCTTTCGGTCGACATCGCTTTTTGAATCTCCATCGCCAGGTGGTTTCGGGTTCCTGCTTCCTGTTCTGCCATTAAGCGATCAGACGATGCCCTTAAATCCTCTATAGACCAATCTTGTCCTTCAATGCGTCCTTCTTCACCAGTAACTAATTTTTCAGGTGCACCAATGAAAACCTGTCCTAAAATTCGCCTTGTAGGAGAATCCATAAATCTTGTTTCTAATATTGAAAGAGTTTCTCCAGCCAGTCTTGCTGTTTCTTCGGCTTGTGCGGCAAAACCCCTCTGTAAATCCTCGACAGGAACTCTCTTTGGAAGTTGTGGTGACTCTTTCTCTGGCCTTTTAGTTGTTGTTCCTAATCGTTCTGGTGACATTTAAAAAACTGCCTTTCTGGGCAGCGTGTGCTAATATAAATTATTTTCCTTGTAAAAGTCAAGAATTAAAGCTAAAAAGTGATGCTCCCCCACTGTTCACGCACTTCGAACCTTTTTTGTCAAGGCGGGTCTAATAGTAAAGTAAGTTCTTGTAAAACTCTTTTTCTTTAGGATCGATTGTTGTAAAATAGGTTCGGACGTCGTTCCATAAGACGCTCCCTTCACTACAAGGTGAGGCGCCCCAGTAGCTCAATTGGATAGAGCAGTCGCGTTCTAAGCGATCGGTTGGGGGTTCGAGTCCCTCCTGGGGTACAAAACGGAACGCTGAAGGTCAAAATCCCCTGTTTTTCCCTTTACAACAACTCTTTCTTTAGGTTCGAAAGTTACGTCTGCGGATTTTGACAAATCAGGTATTTTCGAACTTTTCGTAGCCTCAACCGCTTCTGATAAGAGCTGAAAAGCCTTTGAAAAGGTGAAACTTAACTTGCCTTCATCCAGAGCTAATTGTTCAAAAATAAGCTTCAAAAGCTGTCTTTGGCGTTCTTGCTGGTTTTTCTCTTTTGCCTTGAGGTAAATTTCTTTGGCTCGTTGTGACAATTCATAGAAATTTATGCCCAATTCCACATATTTTGTACTGGCTTGAGAGTGTTTTTGAATATTTTCTGTTATTGTTTCTTTTTCATCTGAATATTGCTTGAGCTTCTTTTCGTAAAACTCACTGCTTATTTTGCCATCGAGTTTGTCGTCATAAAGCCTGTCAAGGCGCTTCTGGAACTGTTCGTATCTCTCGTTAAGTTCGTTTAAGGCGGTTGAATGATATTCAATTTCATCCTGGTGACTCGCTTTTAGGACCTTGCGTATCCACTCAACGATTCTTGTTTTCTTAATCTGCAAATGATCAAAGACATCCAAAAGCTGTTTTTCAACTTCATATTCCTTAGACCAGATTTTTTGTGAGCAGTTCCGGTAATGGTTACAATGCCCATAAATGATCCCCTTTTGTATTTCCCAGGTTATTAGTCCTTGACACTCAGCGCAGTGAATCAAGCCCTTGAATAAGAATGGGTGCTTACTATACTTGGGGGTAGTTTTACTTTTGAGGATTTGCTGTACTCTATCAAAAGTTTCTTTGTCTATTAGAGCTTCATGTTTCCCATCATAAATTAGATCGTTCCAACGGATTTTTCCGATATAAAATGGGTCGGTCAGAAGCTTGTAAAGGTTGCTTTTAACCACTTTATTTCCAACAAAATTTCTTAAACCTTCCTGGTACATTATTTCCGTTAAATTTGTGAGTGATTGGTTGCCGGTGGAATAAAGATCAAATGTTCTCTTGACAAGTGGTGCTTTTTCCTCATCAATAACGTGGATTTTGTGGCCTTTTTCGCCAACTGTTTTGTAACCAGGCGGCGGTTTTGTTGGTAGCCAACCCTGGGCAATTTTTTCCTTTTGGCCTTTCCTGATCTCTTCGCTTAGATTGTCAATGTAATTTTTGGCAAAAAGAATCCGGATTCCCCAGTTAAGTTTTTCCTGAGAGCGGGAGTTTTTGTGAAGTATGAGAGAATCTTTTACCAAATGGACTTGTCTTTCTTCATCTTTTTCCAACCATTCGTCAATCGCCACAGCATCCCTGAAATTTCTTGTCAGCCTGTCGACCTTTTCGCAAACAATTATCTTAACGTCTGATTTTCCAACAAATTCCAGCATTTTTTTGAAGATTTCTCTTTGCTGTTTGCCACTAGCTGATTCCGAAATTGAGAAAACCTTCAAAACTTGAAAGTCGTGCTTTTCGGTATAACTTTCAAGAAGTTTTTCTTGGGCAGGCAGAGAATAGCCTGATTCTTCTTGCTCTTTACTGCTGACCCGGCAAAATAAAATGGCTTTCATATTAATAACGCCCCCACCGGTGTGCCCAAACCCGTGAAGGTTTGTCCGATGAGGGCATTAAAAACCTCCACGGTTACTTGAGCACATTCTTATTATAGCATAATTCAACCAAGTCCAAGGCCACTCCACTTCTTTCTATGCTCTTCATCGCTTTTAATCTGATAAAGAGTCGGCGTGTGTTGTTTTAAGACTTGATATGTAACAATCATAGCTCTAAGGTCATCAGTTTTGTCAACAATCTCCTCAATATTTTTTAGGATTTTTGCCATTAGCTGGTATTGCTTCATGGTAAACAAAGTCTGAATTTCTGTCGAAAACTGTAGCAGATCATCGTTTAACGGTTTTTCAGCATATCTGTAAACAGTCGTCCGGTGGATTCCCAAGATTTCGGCTATTTCAGTCGCCGAATAATTTAAATCCAATAAAGTTTTGGCTACAGCCTGCTTTTTATCTTTTGGCATTACAACTAAATCCTGCATGGGCTTGGCTTGGTGCCATCCCTGTTATTCCCCGCATATACATATCAGGTCGGTGAAGTGGATGCTTCCTTTGATAAAATGGGGCGGGTACGCCAAACAATGAAACCATCATAAAACCGCTACTTACAGTACCATCAGTCATTTGTGTCGCTCTTCCTCTAATTCGAGTGGTAGCAGGTACATAGATAGGAGAAAAAAGAAATGTCCTTCCAAATCCTACCCATGTTCCAGTTGCGGCGGGGATAAAAAACCAATATGTATCACCGAATGTGGCGAATGGTATTTCAGCCCCAGCCAATCCAGTAGCTATCTGAAACTGTATGAAGTCAGCCACATTATCAGTAGCCGAAGCACTGTTGGTTCTACTGATCTACCAAAACCCGACTCGTTGACATACTCAGAGGCTTTGTAATTATCA
>Ga0315281_10000682_pt1 | contig 47975 bp, 40 predicted proteins | sample YL17G07_0_MG_FD_204540 | JGI IMG/M metagenome (GOLD analysis project Ga0315281, IMG submission 204540) | Sediment microbial communities from Yellowstone Lake, YNP, Wyoming, USA - YL17G07_0 | ecosystem: Environmental > Aquatic > Freshwater > Lake > Sediment | place: USA: Wyoming | collected...
CGCGAGCCTGGATGTCTTCCCGCACCGCCAGCGAACGGACCTCGGCGAGGTCGGCCCCCATGATGTGCAACGAACCGCAGCCGGCGACCTGCCCATCGACGCGGGCCACTTTGAAGTCGCGAATGGCCTCGTAGATTTCCGCGGCGGAGCGATGAAGCATGTCGCCGCGATCGGCCCAGAACGTCACCAACTCGTGGATGGCTGGCACGTCGGAAAGGCAAGCCGGTTCCACGCGGGCGCTCGCGGGGCTCACTTCCGCGCCGGGGCCCGGGCGAGGCTGGCTGGTCATCTAGCGACGATACCGGACGGCATCGTGCGCGTCGAGACAACGGGGCAGTCGTGGCGCAGGGAGGTGCTCAGCGGGCGCCGGCAAGCCGCGAGGTGATGGCGGCCCTGGCAGCCTCGGCGTCCTTGCCGAGGAGGAACTCGTAGCGCTTGCCTTCGGTGGTGACAATGGCGAGCCGCTTCGGATGGGTCACAACAAGGACTTCGGCCACGCCGGAGAGCGGGATCGTCTGGTGGCGCTTGCGCGCTTCGACCTCGACCCGGTCATCGTGCACTTCCAGGACCAGCCCGGGCGCTTCGAAGACGAACGTAGACATAGGGCTCCCTTTCGACGAAGCAGATTCCCCGGGGAGGAATCGCTGGCGGCCGCCGGGGTGCGGCAGCCGCAACGGTGGGCGCGCTCACACGCGCCCCCGGCACACTCTAACTCGCGGGGCGCCATCCGGCGAACTTGCGGCCGGGACGGGCGCCCCAGCGGGGCGCGGATATGGTACGGTGGAGCCAGACTGCACTGCTGACGGCGGTGTGCTGTCACCCACAGTTCCCGATGCGGACGACTGCATGCGGGACGGAGACGAGACCGCTCTGACAACCCCGGCACGAACGACGACCGAATACGGCGAACTGAAGCGGATCATCACCCAGCAGGGGCTGCTCAAGCCCCAGACGACGTACTACGTGGCCAAGACAATCGTGGCGATTGCCACGCCTGCAGCCGCAGTGGCATTCGCCCTCACCGGCCCAGGGACGTTGCTGCTCCTTCTCGACGCGGTGTTCCTCGCTTTCGCCGGCACGCAGATGGCGCTGCTGGCGCACGACGTGGGCCATCGCCAAACCTTCCGCGGCCGCAGGATGAACGCCCTCGGGCGCACGCTGTTCGGGAACCTGCTGCTGGGCGTGAGCCATTCGTGGTGGAACACCAAGCACAACCAGCACCACGCGACGCCAAACCATGTGGAAAAAGACCCTGACGTCATCTTTCCGATGATCGTGTTCTCTGCCGAGCAGATCGCTTCGAAGCCGCGCGTGTTGCGGCCAATTATCGCCTACCAGGCGTTCTTCTTCGTGCTGCTGTTGCCCCTGCAGGCGGCGGCCATGCACAGCACGAGCGTGCGGCACCTCATGGCCGGGCGCGTACCGGGGCGCCGGCTGCAGGCGACCGTCATGGCGTTCCGCTTCGCGCTCTACGGCGCGCTGCTCTACGCGCTCGGCAGCTGGGAGATGGCGCTTGCCTTCGGGGCGGTGCACTACGCGACCTTCGGGCTGTACAACAGTTCTGTGTTTGCGACGAACCACAAGGGGATGATGACCCTGAACGAGCAGACGCGGATGGACTTCCTGCGCGAGCAGGTGCTCACCTCGCGCAACGTCCGCGGGCACTGGCTGACCGACTTCTGGTACGGGGGCCTGAACTACCAGATTGAGCATCACCTGTTCCCAACGATGCCCCGGAACCGGCTCGCGCAGGCGCAGCCGATCGTGCGGGCGTTCTGTGAAGAACGAGGGATCTCGTACAGCGAGACGGGACTGCTGGCCTCGTACCGCGAAGGCTTCGCCCACCTGCATGCGGTGAGCGCTTCGCTGCGTGCCCGTGCGGCAGCGCCCGTCACGGCCTGAGGCGAACTCCAGCAGGGTGTGCGTGCGCGCGCTGCTGGCGTAGCATCGCGCGCACCGGCCGTTCCCGAGCCTGACAGTGCTCGAGTGCGCGCGGCCGGCAGATGGAGAGGCCGATGGCGTACATGCTTGCAAAGCTCCATTGCCGATACGGCAAGGTGCAGCAGCTCGAAGAGATCATGACCCACCTCGTCCCGGTGCTGGAGAGCAGGGGCTGGCGGCTGGCCGGCGCCTGGGTGAACTCCATTGGGCGGCTGAACACGGTGCACGACCTGTGGGAGCTGCCGGACGCGAACAGCGTGCGCTCCGTGCTCGCGCTGGCAGCGCAGGACCCGGAGTTCCGGCAGTGGGCGGCAGGACTCGGGGAGTGCCTGGAGGAAGAGACGCTGGAGCTGATGGAAGAACTCGGGTATTCGAAGGCGGCGCAAGCCAGGCAGAGAGTCTAACGCCCGCGACAGGGCTCCCCATCGAGGCCTCCGAGGCCACCGGCAGAAGCGGCTCCTCGCACGTTCGCCATTCCTCGGCGAACATGGATCATATGCCCTCTCGCAGACCCGATGTCCGGAACCTTGCAATCATCGCCCACGTCGACCATGGGAAGACCACACTCGTCGACGCCCTCCTCAAGCAGTCCAACGTTTTTCGCGAAAACGAGCACGTTGGGACGCTCATTCTCGACTCGAACCCGCTCGAGCGAGAGAAGGGCATCACCATCATGGCCAAGAACGCCGCGGTGGATTACCGCGGCGTCCGCATCAACATCATCGACACGCCCGGCCACGCTGACTTTGGCGGCGAGGTCGAGCGCGTCCTGAACATGGCCGATGGCTGCCTCTTGCTCATCGACGCGGTTGAAGGGCCGATGCCCCAGACCAAGTTCGTGCTGCGCAAAGCGCTCGAGCTGGGTCTGCACGCGATCGTGGTGGTCAACAAGATCGACCGCCCGAACGCGCGCCTGGACGAGGTTGTGCGTGAGACATCCGACCTGTTCTTGGACCTTGCGACCGAAGACCACCAGCTCGACTTCCCGGTGCTGTACGCGAACGCACGCGACGGCTATGCCTCGCGCGACCCGGGAGTGAAGTCCGGGACGCTGGAGCCCCTCTTCGAAGCAATCGTGGAACATACGCCACCGCCGCTGTGCGATGAGTCCGCCCCGTTCCGGATGCTCGTCACCACGCTGAACTACGACAGCTATCGCGGGCGCACGGCCGTGGGGCGCATCACCGACGGGGTGATACACCCTGGGGAACAGGTCGTGCGCTGGAACCATGAGGGCACGACCACCACGCACAAGATCGCGCAGGTATTCGGGTTCCAGGGCCTCGGCCGCGCCGAACTTCCCGAAGGGCGCGCCGGGGACATCATCGCGCTGACGGGCATCACGGACATCCTCATTGGCGAGACCATCGCCAGCGCGGAGGCGAGCGGGCAGTTGCCGCCGATCACGATCGAAGAGCCGGCCATGAAGATGACCTTCCGCGTGAACGACTCGCCGTTCGCGGGGCGTGAAGGTCAGTTCGTGACGAGCCGGCAGATCCGCGAGCGGCTCTTCCGCGAAGTCGAGACGAACGTCGCGCTGCGCGTCGAGGAAGGCGGCACGGCAGACGCGTTCGTCGTGAGTGGACGCGGCGAGCTGCACCTCGCCATCCTGGTCGAGACAATGCGACGCGAAGGCTACGAGTTCGCAGTCACACGCCCGGAGGTGATTCTGCGCCAGGGAGCCCACGGGCTCGAAGAGCCGTTCGAGCGGCTGTACGTGGAGGCGCCCGATTCCGCCACGGGCTTCCTCATCGAGACGCTCTCGGGCCGCAAGGCGCAGATGACGGGCATGCACACGGACCACAACGGCAACGTGCGTATCGACTTCGACATCCCCACGCGCGGGTTGATCGGGTTCCGGGACACGTTCATCAGCGGCACGGGCGGCGAGGGCATCATGAACACCGAATACCTCGGCTACCGCCCGTGGTGCGGTGAGATCGCGCGGAGCCGGAACGGCGCGCTCGTGGCGGCAGAGAACGGCACCGCGTTGAGCTACGGTCTCGCCAACGCGCAAGAGCGCGGCATGTTGTTTATCTCCCCCGGAGAGGACGTCTACGCAGGGATGGTGGTCGGCCTGCACGCGAAAGACAACGACCTGGACGTGAACGTCTGCCGGGCGAAGCAGCTCACGAACATCCGCAGCTCGACCAGCGACATCGCGGTGAAGCTCACGCCACCTTCGAAGCCGAGCCTCGAACGCAGCCTGTCCCTCATTTCGACGGACGAGATGGTGGAAGTGACGCCCAAGAGCACCCGTATCCGGAAGATGGAGCTGAACCCGAATCTCCGCGCGCGCGAAGCGAAGCGCGCGCGGTTCGCCGCAGCAGAGGCGTAAACCCGGCGGCGACAGTGCTACGATGCCGCGCATCCCCCAGGAGTAAGCGCGTGCAGACCCTCGAGTTCGGCAGCATTACGGTAGACGCCATATCGGACGGCGAGCTTGCGCTTGCCGTCGCCCGGATGTTCCCGGACCTGGACGTTGAGGCCGCGCGGCGCCTGGGAGGCATCGACGAGCAAGACAACGCCCTGGTGCCGCTCACAACCTTCGTGATACGCGCGGGTGGTCAGGTGATTCTGGTGGATACGGGCATCGGGCCGGACTTCGGTTCGCTCGCATTTCTTGGGGCAGGCAGGCCCGTCGGTCTGCTGCCTGCTGCGCTGGCGGCGGCGGGCATCGAGCCGGCGGCGGTCAACGCCGTGGTGTCGACGCATCTGCACGCTGACCACATCGGCTGGAATGTCACGGATAATGCGGCCGGGTCGCGGCCGTTGTTTCCGAACGCGCGCTACATCGTCACGCGCGTCGACTGGGAGAACCGGCTCACCATCGCGGGCGAAGACACCGCGAAACGCTGCCTTGACCCCATCCAGGAGTCGGGCCAGCTGACCCTTGTGGAAGACGGGTACCGGGTGGTCGCCGGAGTGGAGTTGCTCGGCACGCCGGGCCACACACCGGGACACGCGTCCGTCCTGATCAGCGACGGGGGCGTTGGCGGGGTAATTACGGGAGACGCTGCGCACCATCCCATCGAAATGGAGCAGCCGGAACTCCTGGCGGCGTTCGACAGCGACCCTGCGCAGTCGGCTGCGTCCCGCAGGGCGCTGGTCGAGCGGGTGGAGGCCGAAGGGCTGATCGTCATGGGTGGCCATTTCCCGCCGCCGACGGCCGGGCGGGTGGTGCGGGTGGAGCAGAAGCGCCGCTGGCAATGGTTGGGGGCATAGGAGCGATGCACGGCCACGAACTGGACACGCCCTGTCTCCTCCTCGACCTCGACCTCGTGGAGCAGAACATCGCGCTGATGGCAGCCTTCTTCGAAGGCAAGCCCGCGAAGCTCCGTCCGCACTTCAAGACACCGAAGACTCCCGAGGTCGCACGCCGCCAGCTCGAGGCAGGCGCGATTGGCATCACGGTGGCGAAACTGGGTGAAGCGGAGGTGCTGGCCGACGCAGGCCTGGGGCCCATCCTCATGGCCAACCAGGTGGTAGGACCGCAGAAGATCGATCGGCTCATGGCGCTGCTGGCGCGGGGGTGCAACATCACCGTGGCGGTGGAGTCCGAGTTCAACGTGCGCGAGCTGGCGGAAGGGGCGAAGCGCTCGGGCCATCGGCCGGCCGCGATCATCGAAGTCGACGGCGGCATGCACCGCTGCGGCACTTCGACGCCCGCGGAAACGGTTGCACTCGCACGGATGCTGGAGGAAGCAGGGATCGAATACCGCGGCCTGATGGGGTACGAGGGTCACGCCGTACTGCTCCCAGAGGCTTCGGAGCGTGAGGAGAAGGGAGCAGCATCCCTGAAAGTGGTGATTACGCACGCCGAGGCGCTTGCCGAGGCGGGCCTGCCGCCGGCCATCGTGTCGGTCGGAGGCACGGGCACGTTCGAGCTGGCGGGGAACTGGCCCGGCGTGACGGAGGTCCAGGCGGGCTCCTACGTGTTCATGGACGGGCGCTACGCGTCCGTGCTGCCGGGGAAGTTCGAGAACGCCCTGACGTTGCTGACGACGGTGATCGCGGTCCACGACGCCTACGCGGTGTGCGACGCGGGGATGAAGTCGCTGACGGGCGAATTCGGGATGCCCGCATCGAAGGACGGCCGGCTGAAGGTGCGCGGGCTTTCGGAGGAGCACGCGCACCTGGTGGGGGATGGCCTCGCAGAGTTGCGGCCCGGGCAGAAGGTCGAGCTCATTCCCAGCCACGGCGACACGACGCTCAACCTCCACGACGTGTACCACGTGACGCGGCGCGGCGAGGTGATCGACGAATGGCCGATCCTGGGGGCGCGGAAGTTCAAATAGGCTCGAGCGGGTGCCGCTGATTTCACTCCCGGCTCGTACTCGGGCCCGGCCGCGACCCTCGTCCCCGGGTAGGGATTCTGTTCTCCCTGTGCACAGGGAGAAGGGAGCCAGCGATCGTTCGCTGCGAACGGCTCCTGAGCGGGTGGCCGCAGTTTGAGAGCCGCAGTACGGGGGTCCCGGGCTGTGGCACCCCCGTACCGGCGTTTCCGGAAGCCTACTTCGTGGGCACGAGACCCTTGAGGATGTCCGGCAGGTCGAGCTTGTAGTACTCGCCTTCGGCAATAGCGTCGCTGCCAAGGGCGAAGATGCCGGGCGCCATGCCGGTCTGGTCCCCGAGGAAGGTCAGGACGATGGCGAACACGGCGAACCCGGCGGCGTTCGCGATGACCACGTGGTCCGACGAGGCGGACGTGGTCGACTGGATGGCGTAAGTGCTCATCACGAACCAGATGACCATCCCGATGAGGCCGACGCCGAGGGCAATGCCGCTGATGAAGAGCAGGATCGAGATGCTGAGCGGGAAGGCCGCGTAGCCCATCGTGCGGATGAGCATCTGGACATCCGTCTGCTCTTTGAAGACCTGGACGAGGATGACATAGACAACCGCCACCCAGGCAAACCAGAGAGCAATCGAGAACAGGCTGCCCAGCAGGATTTCTTTCAGAAAGACGTTGCCGAAGTCGACGCTGATGCCCGCGGGCGCCTTGACGATGAGGTAGAACCACATGCCGAGGGCAGCGAGGACCGTGCTGACGGCGACGATGACGATCGCCGGGATGAGTTCGCGCTCATCGTCCCGGACTTCGTCGAAGACGGTGGTGTCGAGCATGGCGAGCCGCTTGAGACGGTTCAGAACGACGTTCGGATCCAACATTGCCTCCAGGAATGCCCGGCGTGTTTTCGGCAAGGGCGACGCCGCACGCGCGCGTTCGTTACCACCGGGAAACCGCGCGAACTATAGCACATCAGGGCAACAATGGCGTAACTGCATAAGCGCCCTCACGTTTCCCGGCCATCGGCCCGGAGTTAGAGGGGACGCTTCGCCGGGACGCCGGGGCGGCGGGGGTAGGCCGCCGGCGTGGGTCCGAGGCGCGAAATCAGCACAACCGCAACCGAACCGCTGACCTCGGGGCGCATGGGGAGGACGCGGGGCTGGCCGCAGGCAAGAGCTTCGAGGGCATGGGCGGCCGCAGCAACCTCTTCGTCGACGCTGCTGCCCTTGGGCAGCACGAGGAGGCCCCCGGCGGCGGCCAGGGGCGCGGTGTACTCCAGCAGCTCGGGGAGCGGCGCTACTGCACGTGCCGTGACCGTGCCGCAGGCATCACGCAGCGGTCCGCGCCCGGCTTCCTCAGCGCGCTGGTTGTGGACGCGTACGTTGGACAGGCCCAGGGCGGCGGCGACTTCGACCAGCAGGTGGGCGCGCTTGCGAAGCGGCTCCACGAGGTGCACTTCGAGGCCTGGCAGCATGATTGCCGCGACGAGGCCAGGGAACCCGCCTCCGCTGCCAACGTCGGCAAGCGGACCCGCGAGGCCTGGCGCACCGGCCAGGCGCAAGATCTCGAGCGACTCGGCGTAGTGGCGGCGGACCGCGAGGGCCGGGCGCACCGACGTGACGCGGGCACGCGCTCTCGCGGCTTCGAGGAGTGCGGCGTGCTGCTGGAGCAGCGGCAGCCAGCGGCTGGCATCCGGGGTGAGCGGAAAAAGACCGGGAAGGGCTTCCCAGGCGAGTGCGGGCAGTTCCGCCGCGGGCGCATTCATCCAGAGAATGCTACTCTGAGGTTATGGTTGATTCCTCATCCTCGCCGGTAGCGCAACTCACTCTTGCGGAAGCCCTCTCCGAATACCTCCTTTCCCTCAAGCCCGACCTTCGAACCCGCCACGAAAACTTCGTCCGCAAATATGTAGAGCACGTGGGCGACCACATCACGCTCGAGAGCCTGAGCGCGGGCAAGGTCGAGTCGTACGCTGAAGCGCAGATCAAGGCTTCGGACCCGAACTCACCTGACCGCGTGGTGGCGCTCAAGGCGTGGTTCCAATATCTGAAGAAGAAGGAATACACCGCGACCAACCTGGGCGTTCACATCCGCGTGCGGAGGGTCGCCGGGCGTGCCGGAAGTTCGCAGTTTTCGCGCCCGGCGGAGACGGCGGTCGAGATGACGGCGGACGGCCTGGAGGCGCTGAAGGTAGAGCTTGGCCAGATCACGGAGCAGCGCGTCGACCTGGTCCGGGCCATCGAGTTGGCGCGACAGGACGGAGACCTGCGCGAGAACGCGCCGTACCACGCGGCACGCGAAGCCCTGGCCTTTAGCGAGCGCCGTCAGAAGCAGATTGAGAACGCGCTGAAACGGGCCGTTGTCGTGGACAGGGGAACCGACGACCGATCCTCGGTCGGCTCAACCGTGACGGTCACGAACCTCCAGGACGATCAACAGTTCCACTACAAGCTGGTTGGCGCGCGCGAAGCGAACGCAGCTGAAAAGAAGATCAGCGTGGACTCCCCGGTTGGCAAGCAGCTTCTCGGGCGAACCCCCGGCGAAAAGGTCAAGGTCACGACGCCGCGGGGAGACATCACCTTCCGCATCGACGCCGTCGCGCATTCGACGTAGATCGCGGGCCTCACGTTTCCGGGTCCGGGAGTACGCGACGGGACGCTCACAGCCGTAAGTATGCTTACAGGGGATCAGGTCCCTGCGGTTTCGCGGGTTCCTCTCTAGCGGCTGTCGGGGAATCCCCGATGACGTGTGAACCTGGCTCTCGCGCATACTGCCGCGCATGGAGGGGTGCCGTCATGCTCGTCAAAGGTGACATCAAGTGCCTTCACTGTGGCCATATCAGTGGTGAGTGGGTGGGCGCGAGCGGCGCGCCTCTGACGTCGGAGGGCCTGCGGAGCCACGATAAGCCGGCCGATCCGGGCCCCGCGGTGCCTTTGCGCTGCGTGCGCTGCGAAGGTCCAGTGCTGCTGGACGCCGCTGCACTCGTGATCTCGAGCTACCGTTTGCGGCGCATCCAGCGATTGCGGGACCAGATTGCCGCACTCGACGCACGTCGCAACCGCGCGGCCTGACGACGATCCTCGAGTTTCGGATGGGGCCTGCCAGCGTGGGCGCAACCCCGGTAACCGACGTGCGCTTGCCAGCGGCGAGGGCGTATAACTGTGCAACATGCGAAATACGAAACTCAGCCGATCCGTCAATGGCAAGGTCGTCCTCATCACGGGCGCAGCGAGCGGCATGGGCCGCGCCACGGCTCTGCTCTTCGGAGACGAAGGTGCCAGCGTGGCTGCGACAGACCGTGACGCGGGCGTGCAAGAAGTCGCTGCGACCGTCACCGCAGCCGGCGGCAGAGCCAGGGCATGGCAATTGGACGTCGGCGACCGGGCCGCCGTCAACGAAGTAATTGGCGACATTGTCAGCCAGTTCGGCGGCCTCGACGTTCTGGTGAACAACGCCGGCATCGCGCGCAACGCGGCTATCGACGCCGACGACTTCGAGGCGGTCTGGGCGGAGACCCTCCTCGTCGACCTGACCGCGCTCAGTTACACGATCCGGGCCGCCCTGCCCCATCTCCGCAAGTCCGAGAGCCCGCGCATCATCAACATCGCGTCGACGGAGGGCCTCGGCGCTACCCCGGGTATCAGCCCGTATACAGCAGCCAAGCACGGGGTGATCGGCCTCACGCGTTCGCTTGCCGTAGAGTTGGGTCGCGAAGGGATTACGGTGAACTGCATCTGCCCGGGACCAATTCGGACGGGCATGACGGCCGGCATCCCCGAGGACGCCAAGGAGCAGTACGCGCGCCGGCGCACAGCACTGGGCCGCTACGGGGACCCGGAGGAGGTCGCCCAGATGACGCTCAGCCTGTCTCTCCCGGCCGCCTCATTTGTGACGGGCGTTGCACTCGCGGTCGACGGCGGCCTGACCATTCGCCGGGCGTAATCGCGCGACCGTGGGCTGTGCCGGAGCGGCTGCCATGCGATCGCACCCGGCTCAGTCTTACCAGCGCGGCACGGAGTCGGGGGCGGTATCCGGCAGCGGCAAATAGTAGCTGTGGCCCGCCGCCTGCCAATCCTGGACCATCTTGACGAACTCCGGCCCGCTGGAGCTCAGCCCTTGCATCGGCATCGTCCCCCTGCGAATCGTGAAGTCGTTTGGCGCGAGCTCCCCGGCGCGGACGAAGTGGGGCCGGGCGGCTTCGACACGGCCCTCGTGGTAGAGCCAGTTGCCGAGCCCGAACTCCGCCCGCGCGAGCTGATCTGCGACTGAGGGGAGGCGTTGCAGTCGTTGCACTTCATGAGCTGTGAGCGCCGGGGACTCACCCTTCACCCACGCCCGGAGCAGGTTCGCGTGCTTTGCCGCCTCGAAACCAGTGAGCGACCGCCATGTGTCGTCTCCGAACGCGACGTCGTTGGGGCGGACAATCCGTCCGTCTTCGTCGATCCAGAGGATCTCCGGGACATTCACCATATTGTAGAGGTCCGCTACGACGTGGTCGACGTCGACCAGGCTTGGGTGCGTTGGCCGGGCGAGCTCAATCCAGGGGCGCGCGTCCTCCGGATCCTTGTCCACGGCGACCGTGATCACCGTGAATCCGTAGTCCTTCAACTCCTCATACAGTGCCTGCCACCCGGGCAGGTCGTTGCGGCACCCTCACCACGATGCGTAGGCGGCGAGCAAGACCTTCTTTCCGCGGTGATCTGAAAGCGAGTGCAGCCGGCCGTCGAGGTCGGGCAGGGTGAAGCCGGGCGCCTGCAGGCTGGCGAGAGCCTCGGCGCGACGCGTGGCTCCAGTCCCGATGAAGGCGGCGCTCTCGGCAACGTCGACTGCGAGAGGCCTCTCGAGAAGCGAGGCGAACGCGATCAGGTCAATGCCGTGTTCGCCGGCGACGGGGCTGCCCGAAGGGATCGGGTAGCACTGGCCGTCGCGGCAAAAGCCCTCCGGCTTCAGCAGCCAGCCCATGGCCTGCTCGATATCCGCAGGTGGAATCAGTACTGTCCCGTCGGCGCCGGTCGAAGCCTGTACCACCTGCGCGACGCCTTCATTGATGAGTGTGAACGGAAGACCCATAGCTGCCTCCTGCGGCAGCATTATAGAAGGAGAGGGCCGGCACCGCGCGGTCCCGGTGTGGCCAGGGCCCACCGGACCCGGCAGCGCCTCGTCACCACCACCCGATGGTAGAGGTTCAGGCCGCCTAAAGGACGGCCCCGCGGTCTCCAGCGGGAGGGCTTCAGGCGTAGAGTCAGTCTCAGCTTCCGCCGGCGGGCCACCGTCCGTGCGGCTCAACGAAGAGGGACCGCTTGCTCTGGATCATCGCTACGCCTGTATTGCTCATCATCGCCATCCTGGGGCTGATCGGACTGCTTCGCTTCCGGCACGTGCTCGCGGCCAACCCACGCGACGAGGATGCGAGGGTTGGGCGAACCGCGTCCGTGGTCGCGCTGATCGGGCCGCTGGTGGTCTGGGTGCTGATCTCCGCGTACGGGATGTTCCACGCCGTTCCCTCCGGGGAGGTGGGCGTCATCAAGCAGTTCGGCAGAGTTACCGGGCATACGTCGAGTGGCTTCGTGCTCACGGCTCCCTGGCGCACCATCACCACGGTCAACACGAAGACCCAGAACTACAGGCCGACCGCGCCGCTCACTGCTTTTACCAAGGAGACGCAGGATGTGGAGGTGCTGGTGCAGGTCAACTACCACGTGGATTCGGAGTTCGCCCAAACGCTCGTGGCGAACGTTGGCGACGACTTCGTCGACATTATCCTGATTCCCAAGATCCCGACGATCGTCAAGGAGGAGGTGGTCAAGTACGCAGCGGTCGACGTGGCACCCAATCGCGAGAACATCCGCCAGGCCGTCAAGCTGCGGCTGCAGGAGGCGCTGAACGACAAGTCCCAATCGTATGCGGGCGCCATCACGATCGACGACTTCCTGATCGACAACTTCCAGTTTTCGAAGGGCTTCACGGACGCGATCGAGGCGAAGCAGCAGGCGATTCAGAACGCCCAGGCCGAGCAGAACAACATCGCCGTGAAGCAGGCTCAGGCGCAGCAGGCGGTCGCGGAGGCGCAAGGGCAAGCGGACGCGGCGGTCGTCGCGGCCCAGGGACAGGCCAAGGCGAACAATCTCATCAATGCCTCACTCACGCCGGAGTTGATCCAATACCAGGCGATCCTGAAGCTCAGCCCGAACATCCAGATAGCGCTCGTACCCTCCAACGGCTCGTTCATCCTCGACCCGTCGTCGATCCTGAAGTCGGCCGCTGCGCCTTGAGACTCCGACTCAGCGGGCTCCTCCGGTTGACACGGCCGCGAGTGTGGTCGTGTGCAGCGCCACGACGCCGTGTTGCGTTCCCAGGCTCGCTATCTCAGAGCAGCACGCGAGGATGCCATCGTTGTTGAAGATCGTCTGGTTTATTCCGAGGCCCGAGGGAGACGTCGACGAGTTGGAAGCCCTCTACCAGGGCCAGCACGTGCGGCGCGGCATGCGCCAGGAGAACCTGCGTGCCTTCCGGATAAGCCGTGCCCTCTACCCCCAACCCGGCGTCATCCGCGACCTGACCGGCTCAGCGGAACCAGGCAGTTTCCGCTTCTCCGAGGGTTACTGGGACAGCTTCGCGGACATCGAGGAGTGCTACCGGTCGCCGAACGGTCTTGCCGCACTGGCCGACGGCGCGTTGAACGCGTCGCCGCGGGTTCCTCGCGGTCCCCAGCCGGTCTTTTTTGCAGCCGAGCAGGAGTTCGACACGGACTCGCGGCTCCAGTTCGACATCTTTCGCGGCGCCTACACGGACCCGGCGCCGGTCAAGCTGTTCGTGTTCGTGCGACTCAGGGAAGGCGAGGAGGGGGCATTCGACGCGGGCTATGCCGGCCTGGCCAGTGCCCTCGGCGAGAGCCGCGGTCTCGGTCCCCACGTGCTTTCGCGCCGGCTCGACCATCAACTCCAACTCGGACGTGCCAGCCAGTGGCCGCCACGGGGCGTGGACAGCTACGACCGGATCGCCGAGTACTACTTTCCCGACGCGAAGAGCGCTGGCCAGTTCCTGGAGTCACCTGCCTTCAGCCGGGTCGTTTCCCTGGCCGGCCAGCACGGACCGATGACGCTCCCGGTCTTGACCGAGCCCCAGGAAGTGTTCTTCACCACGACCGGCCAGCAGCCGCTTTCCAAGGGCTGGGCCGAGTTCTATCGCAGTCTTCCGTGAACGGCGGCAGGTGCGGCAAGCCTCTTCACGGTGCTGTCGCGCAGGGTGGCGTCTGGCATACTCACGAACGCTCATCCGGCGCGTCTGCCGGCCACTACGAAAACGAGGACCAGGAAACGTGACTCAGCCCATCCCTCACACGACCGATGACGCCACAATCCGCCGTGCGCTCGAGCAGGCGGATACCCTGGCCCTGCGCGCGGTGCTCTTCCATCTCACCGGCGACGAGACATTGGCCGCGATCAAGACCGAGCCAGCGCCACGGGGACTCGCCGACGTTCAGGTCATCGCCGAACCCGCCGACGAAGAGGCGATTCGCGAGCGAGCGTTCGCGCTCTTGCGAGACATCCGCGACGGCAGAGGCGAGGCCCGGCCGCCCATGTCGCGCGAGCAACTCCACGGCGTAGTGAACCTTGCCGTTTGCGCAGACGTCCCCGAAGAGAAGCTCGACTTCTACCTCGAGGAGCTCGCCCTCGACCCGATGCCTCGACGTTTCGACTGGTCGGGCGGCCCTTCGCCAGAGACTCGGGGGGAGTTCCACGTCCTCGTCATCGGCGCCGGCTTCGGCGGCCTGAATGCCGCGATTCAGCTCAAGGACGCGGGCATCCCGTACACCGTGGTTGAAAAGAACGGCGGCGTGGGAGGCACGTGGTGGCAGAACAGCTACCCGGGGTTCCGAGTGGACGTCGCGAGCCGCGTCTACTCCTACACCTTCGAGGCTGATTACGACTGGGAGCACACGTTTGCGCCGCGCCAGGAGATCCATGCCTACATCGAGCACGTCGCAAACAAGTACGGCGTCCGGGACACCATCCGCTTCAACACGGAGGTGACGTCGGCAACGTGGGACGACGAGGCCGGGGTCTGGAATGTCCGGGTCCGCACGCCGTTCGCCGTCGAAGAGACGATCCGCGCGAACGCCATCATTAGCGGTGTGGGCTTGCTCGACCGGCCGCGGTTGCCCGACATCGAGGGGCTCGACTCCTTCCAGGGCAAGATGGTCCACACCGCCCGCTGGGACCACAGCTACGACTACCGGGGCAAGCGTGTGGGCGTGATCGGCACCGGCGCATCGGGCATGCAACTCGTTCCCGACGTCGCCCCAGATGCCGGACGGCTCGTCATCTTCCAGCGCTCTGCCGGCTGGGTGATCCCCGTGCCGGGCTACCGGGAGCCGGTCACGCCCGAGACGCGCTGGCTCTACCGGCACATTCCGAACTACGTGAACTGGGTCCGCCTGCGCATGATCTACAACGCCGGCGACGACATGCTGTATGACGCCTACGACATCGACCCCGCGTGGCACGAGACCGGCTCGCTCAACCGGAAGAACCATGCGCTGCGTGAGCGGCTCGTCGCCTACCTGATGAGCAAGGTTGGCGACGACCCCGAGCTGGCACGGAAGTGCATCCCGGACTACCCGCCAATGGCGAAGCGGATCATCCTCGACAACGGATGGTTCGACGCGCTCAAACGGCCGAACGTGGAGCTCACAACTGACCGTATCAAGCGCATCACGCCGAAGGGCGTCCTCATGGAATCGGGCAAGGAGTACGAGTTCGACCTGCTCGTCCTCGCCAGCGGGTTCCGGCCGAACGAGTTCCTCTGGCCGATGGAAATCTGCGGGCGCGATGGCATCACGCTCAGTGAGGCGTGGAGCAAGGACGGCGCACGCGCCTACCTGGGCATGATGATCCCGGGCTTCCCGAACCTCTGGTGCCTCTACGGACCGAACACGAACCAGAAGACGGGCGGCCCGGTTATGTGGGGCGAGATGCAGACGCGCTACGCCCTCGGCTGCATCAACGAGATTCTCGAGCACGGGTGGATATCAGTGGACGTAAAGCGGGAGGTGTACGACGAGCACCAGCAGAAGATGGATGAAGTGCTCGCACACTCTATCTGGATGGACCCCAGCCAGCGCTCCTATTACCGGAACGACTTCGGCCGAGTCGCGACCAACACCGCGTGGGGCACGCTCGACTACTGGAAGTGGACGCGTAAGCCGGATCTCGATGAGCTCGTCGTGAGCTGAGCGTCGGCTTTCGAGCTGAGGTGGACGCTGGACGGCGCCGGGCTGGAAGCATTGAATGTGCGGACAGCAAAAGCTCTGGGGACTACGGGAGGCGAGATGGCTGCAGCACCGTTGGAAGGGATACGGGTCCTGGAGGTCGCGAACTGGCTCGCCGGCCCGAGTTGTGCGGCGCTCCTCTCTGACCTCGGGGCGAACGTCGTCAAGGTCGAGCCCCCGCAGGGCGATCCCTATCGTCATCTGCTGATGTCCACCGTTGGCTATGACTTCGACTTCGGCTCGTGTCCCGGCTTCGAGCTCGACAACCGCGGCAAACGCTCGATCGTGCTGGACCTCGACCGTCCGAGTGCCCGCGAGGTGCTTCTGAAGCTCGCCGCGTCGGCGGACATCCTCGTCACCAACCTGGTGCCCGAGCGGCGCGAGAAGTACGGCATCTCGTTCGAGGCGGTGCAGGCCGCGAACCCGCGGGCCATCTACGCCTCGGTCACCGGCTTCGGGTCCCAGGGACCGGACGCGAACCGGCCGGGATGGGACCACACGGGCTTCTGGGCACGTTCGGGGATCATGGGCTTGATGGCCGAGCCCGGGTCGCCGCCGACTACCTGCCGGGGAGGCATGGGCGACCATCCGACGGGACTGAACCTGCTGGCCGCGATCCTCGTCGCGTTGCGACTGCGGGACCAGACGGGCGAGGGCCAGTTCGTCGACGTCTCGCTCCAGCAGACGGGGATGTGGGCCCTGGGCCTCGACATGCAGTCGGCGCTCATCTCGCGACAGGACCCGGCACGGAAGACCCGAAGAGAGGCGGCGAATCCGCTGACGAGCCCGTACCTGTGCCGGGACGGCCGCTGGATCTTTCTGCTCATGCCGACCGCGGATTACTGGCCGCGTTTTTGCCGTGCTCTCGAGCGAGCGGCGTGGCTCGACGACGAGCGCCTGCAGTCGCCCGAGGACAGAGTGGCGCACACGGAAGAGTTGATGCCGATGGTCGAGGACCGATTCCGCCAGAAGGACTATGCGGAGTGGGTGGAGATCTTCGACGAGGCGAGGCTCATCTACTCGCCTGTCCCGCGGCTGACCGAGGTCATCGAAGACCCGCAGGCCCGCGCGATGGGGGTGTTCACGGCGGTTGACCACCCCCGGCTCGGCCGCTACGAGACGCTCGGGACGCCGTTCAACATCCAGGGCGCGGACATCGGGGTGCGCGGACGGTCGCCGGCGCTCGGCGAACATACGCTGAGCGTCCTCGAAGACCTCGGGCTCGACCCCGAGCAGGTCGCGGAGTACGCGGCGGCGGGCGCGTTCGGATAGAGATTGGCAGCCGCCCTCAACCGTCTCATTCGCAAGCGGGGACTGCGCGCCGCACTTCGGCGCTGGAACGATTTCGTGTGATGAGGTTGCTGCTAGACCTTGTAGCCGCCGTCGACGCTGATCACCTGGCCGGTGATGCCTGCTGATTCGGGGGCGGCGAGCAGGGCCGCCATCGGCCCGAGCTCTTCGGGCTCGAGTATGCGGCCGAGGAGATTGTCCTTCGCCAGGTAGGCCTTGGCGCCGTCAACGTCAGTGCCGAGCCGTTTCGCAACCTGGTCGATCGCGATGAGCCGGGTGTTGGTCCAGCCGGGACAGAGGCAATTGACGGTGATCCCGTGCGGCGCAACCTGCGCCGCGAGCGATCGTGTGAACCCGACGACGCCGTGCTTTGCCGTCGTGTAGGCGAGCGCGCCGCCGCTGTTCTTCGCGTAGCCGGAGCCGATACTGATGATTCGGCCGAAGCGACGATCACGCATTGCCGGCAGCGCAGCCCGCGTCGTCCAGTAGTGGGTGACAAGGTTGAGGGTCAGGTTGTCGATGAAGACGTCGTCGTCGTGGGTGAAGGGGTCCAGGTCCTGAGGCTCGTTCCACGTCACGCCACCAGCGTTGTTGACGACGATGTCGAGCCGTCCGAAATGGTCTTGCACCGTCGCGACGGCGGCCAGCGTCTGCTCGCGGACCATTGCGTCGGCACGCACCGCCAGCCCTTCGGAACCCAACGTCCGCACCTCAGCGACGACTGAGTCGAGCTCGGTCTGCGTCCGTGAGGAGACAGCAATCAAGGCGCCGTCGCGCGCCATCTCCAGTGCGATCGCGCGGCCGATCCCGCGTCCGCCGCCCGTGATCAGTGCGACAAGGCCATCCAGACGTCCCATCAGTTCTCCCCCGATTCGGCGCTCGACTCCGATGGCCTCGCCTGAATCGGCAGCGGCATCGTACCGGGCGGCCACCATTACAGCGACGGCAACGGCCTCAGGCGCAACCCGGTCCAGCATGGGTTGCGGCGCTGACGGCGACCTCGAACAGTTCCCGGCAGCGCACAGGCTTCTCACAGAAGAGGGCGACCAGTTCCGCGCGCCCTGACTTCTTCTCCCAGAGGTCGCTGCCTCGAGCACGGAACCCATGGCGGAGTGCTGGCAAGGTCCGCGGGACATGTGGCTATGATTGGTGCCGCGACAATTCGGTAAGGAGCAGAGGCAAATGGCCAACTACGAGAATGTGCTGGTTGACGTCGAGGATGGGGTCGCCACGATCACCCTCAATCGCCCGGAAAAGCTCAACGCTATCAGCGAGGGACTGCGGAGCGATCTCGAAGCAGCGCTGAGGGAGCTCAACCCTGGCGACAGCGTCCGGGTCATCCGCCTCAAGGCCGCCGGCCGCGCCTTCTGCGCGGGCTACGACCTGACGCCCGGCCGGGTGCAGACAGGCAAGGCCACCGCACCGCGTGGCAGCCATGCCTGGGAACTCGGCGAGTCGCGCATCGGGACGGACCGCGAAAGCCTGCGAGAGAGCGTGCATCGCTGGCTCTGGATCTGGTCCTACCGCAAGCCCATCGTCGCGCAGGTCCAGGGGTATTGCCTTGCGGGCGGGGGCGAGATTATCGGCGTCTGCGACATCGTCTTTGCTGCGGAGGACGCTCGCTTCGGGCACCCCGCGGCGCGCGCGCTGGGCATTCCCGTCACGCTCGGAATGTGGCCGGCGAAGATCGGGATGCTCAAGACGAAGGAGCTCCTGTTCAGCGGCGACATGATCGACGGGCGCGAGGCGGAGCGAATCGGGATGATCAACCGCGCGATACCCGGAGACCGGCTCGACGAAGAAACCATGGGCTACTGCAAACGCATCGCCAGGCTGCCGCTCGACGCCCTGAGCGTGCACAAGCACGTGACGAACCGCTGGTTCGAGATCGCGGGGTTGCGGACGGCGGCGGCGGAAGGCGCCGAGTTCGACGCTATCTACCATGAGACGGCGTCACTGCGTGAGTTCGAGCGAATCTCGAAGGAGCAGGGGCTCAAGTCGGCCCTATCGTGGCGGGACGAGCCGTTCGGCGACGGGCGCGCGCGGCGTCAGGACTGAATGGGTTGACGCTCAATGCCCACGGGATGGAACCGGAAGAGATGGGCGCGGCCGGTGGCGGCTATCACCGCGCATCTCCGTCCCGGAGCGCGGGCGCAGACTCCAAGACGCTCATGGACGTTCCCAGCTTTGGGGAGCGCCGGGGGAGTAGCTCACGGCCTCAGAGGTGCTTGAGCACTCCGCCGTCGACCGCCATCACGCTGCCGTTCACATAGCCGCTCTCAGCCGACGCGAGGTAGACGGCGAGCAGCGCTATCTCGTTGCTCGAGCCGAAGCGGCGCATCGGGATGTAGCGCAGGAGCTGGTTGTCGTTGATTTCGTCCGGCCCGCGGCCGGGGGTGTCTTCCATCCAGCCGGTGGCGATGGCGTTCGCCGTGATGCCGCGCGCGCCCAGTTCCTGCGACAGCGACCGCACCAGCCCGACGATGCCGGCGTGCGCGGCAGAATACGCCGAGACGTTCGCCAGCCCGCGGAGGGCCGCCGCCGGAATGACCGTGATCAGCCGGCCAGAGGCACTGGTTGCCATCGCCTTCGACGCACTGCGGAAGACGTTGTAGGCGCCGACGAGGTTCGTCGAGATGACCGCGCGGACGTCGGCGTCGGCGGTTTCTGCCATCGGCGCCGCGAAATACATCCCCGGCACGAAGACGGCGATGTCGAGCGCGCCCAGGCCAGCACAGACCCGCTCGACCGCCGCAGCGTCGGCCACATCCACCACGGCCCCGGGGCCTTCGGTGCGCGCGACAGTCACGTTCGCGCCGGCTTCCCGCAGTGCGTCGGCGACGGCGGGGCCTGTCGCGCTCGCCCCGGCAAAGACAACGGCGCGGCGCCCTGAGAGGTCGAAGCCGGGCAGCCCGTGCGGTTGGGGTTGAGCCGCCATCATGCGCCTCCCGGGGCGATTCGCCCGCTACGGACGTCCCAGCCGCTCGGCGCCAGCCCGCCGGCCAGGCCGCCGCCGTCGATGTAGAAGCATTCGCCGGTGACGTAACTCGAAGCGTCAGACGAGAGAAAGAGTGCCAGCGGCCCCAGCTCGGCTGCCTGGCCCACGCGCCCGGCGGGGATGAACCGCCCGCGCGCCTTCGCGTTGTCGATCTCGGCCGGGGTCCTGGGCGGCGACTGCATGACGAAACCCGGGACGATGCAGTTGACGCGGATGTTGTCCTTCACCAACTGGGTCGCAAGGATCATCGTGAGGCCGACGATGCCCCCTTTCGAGGCGCCATAGGCGAGCAGACGTGGATCGCCGCGCAGCCCGCTCCCCGAGCCCACGGTGATGAGCACCCCACCGCCTCGCTCGCGGAAGTGCGGCACGATCGCCCGCGCTGAGAAGAAGGTGCTGCTCAGGTTGATGTCGATCGTGTCGTACCAGTCGGCGTCGGAGATGTCCGTCACATCCTTGAGCGCGGCCGCGCCACCACCGCCAGCGTTCGCGATGAAGACGTCGACCTGGCCCCAGGCGTCGAGGACAGCCCTCACCATGTCGTTGACCTGCTGGGCGCGGCCCACGTCGGTCGGGATGGCGAGCGCCTGGCGCCCGCAGGCGCGGATCTCCGTCGCCGTCTCTTCGATCTGGCCGGACGTGCGCGCCACGCAGGCGACGTCGGCGCCGGCCGCGGCAAGTGCGAGGGCCATCTGTTTTCCCAGCCCTCGACCCGCGCCGGTCACGATCACTTTCTTTCCCGCCATGGACAGCTTCTCGAGGACCATCGAGTTCCTCCGCGTCGCTCCGGGATTCCAGAAGCGTCATCATACAGGGCGCGCGCCGAACCTCACCGGCCGAGGGCTCTTCGCGGTGGAGGAATCCTGCACGGCGACCCTCGGGACGGCGTCGGCGCGTCCCGTGCTGAAGCGGACCAGCCTAAGACTCGCCGGTGAGATCGACTTCGCCGGCCTGCAGCAGTTCGAGCGACAACGACAGCGGGTTGCGCGGGTGGACCCAGGCTATCCGACCGTCGTTACTGACCAGCCTCGCGCCGCCCGACTCGAGGTCAGCTACAGCCGCGTTGACATCGCCGGTGAAGAACCCGAGGGAGTCGAAGCCCTCGCCGCGCTTGTCGACGATTTGGGCGAGTGGGCTGTCCGGCCGGTCCGGGGCCAGGATTTCGATGATCAGCCCACCCAGCCGCACCATCGCCATTGAGCCCAGGTCGATGGTTTGCGGTTCTCGCACTACCTGCGCCCCGAGGACGTCGCGGGCGTAATCCACCGCGGCAGCTACGTCCCTGACGCGCACATTGATCTTGGCAAAAGTGACATCTGGCATCTTCGAACCTCACCTGTTGTAGGAATCTCTCTGCCCCTGGCCGACCCGAACACGCCGCTTGACCCGGCCCGGCTCGCGGGAGCGTGCCGGGCAACCGGAGCGCCGAATGTACAGCAGTCTCGAAGGGATCGGTATCGGCCGCGTACGCACAGGTTCCAGACCACGCCCGTGGTTCATCAAGGGCTGGCCAGGGAGCGTCTGAACTGCGACCGATGGTCCTGTTCCCTTAGTCCATTGGCAGTACGCAGGCGAGACGGAGAGCGAGACGCTCGGCGCGAGCTTGTAACGGTCCCTGCCCGGAGGTGGTTCGGATGATCGACCCTCGCGTCGTCACAGAGTTCTTGTCGCATCGTCATCTCGCGGTCATCGGGGCGTCGGGCGACCGGCGCAACTTTGGGAACACGATCTACCGGGAACTCGCGAGCCGCGGCTACAACGTGGTGGCGGTCAACCCCAACGCCGCGACGGTAGAGGGCGATCCCTGCTACCCGGACATGGCGTCCGTCCCCGGCGAACTCGATGGGGCGATCGTGATGGTGGCGCGAGACAAAGCCGCCGACGTGGTCCGTGCTTGCACCGCCCGAGGAGTGCCGCGCGTCTGGCTGTTCAAGGGCGTCGGCGGCACCGGTTCAATGTCGGATGAGGCGGTGGAGGTGTGTCAGAAGGCCGGCGTGGAGTTCGTCGCCGGCGCCTGCCCGTTGATGTTCCTCGAACCGGTCGGCTGGTACCACAAAGCCCACCGCGCCCTTCGCCACCTCAACGGCTCGCTGGCGAAGGGACCGTAATCCCCGTGCGCGCCGGCGCGCGGCCAGCACGATGACGAAGTGCAAGGCGGGCGGAAAACGGGGCGCTCCGGAGACGGACCTTCGGGAAGCGGCCGGGAACAACGGCGAGACGGGCGGCGTCTTGATGACTGTGCTTCGCCTACTGTCGTGGCGGCGAATTCGGCGGGCTGGCGTGCTGGCGGCCGTCCTCGTGTTGGCTCTGACGTTCTACGTGCTGTTCGCGCCGCTGCCGGCGCTGAACGACGAACTGAGCCCCGCCGGGACCGTCGTGCTTGCTGCGAACGGGACCGTCCTGCAGCGCGACACGAAGGCGGGTGTGCGCGTCCCCGTGACGCTGGAGCAGGTAGCCCCGATTGTCGTGCAGGCCACGATTTCGGCCGAGGATCAACGCTTCGAGCACCACCCGGGGGTTGACCCGCTGGCGATCGTCCGCGCGGTGCTCCACCTGGGGTCGGCGCAGTCCGGCGCGTCGACGATTACGCAGCAGCTCGCGCGCAGGCTCTACCTCGACGGCGCCGGAGGGCCGCTGCCGGTGCGCAAGCTGCGCGAAGCGGTGCTGGCGCTCCGGATCGAAGCGCATAACGACAAGGACGACATCCTCGCGGCCTACCTGAACGACGTCTACTACGGCCGCGGCGCCTACGGAATCGAGGCAGCCGCCCAGGTGTACTTCGGGACGAGCGCGAAGAACCTGGATCTCGCGCGGGCAGCGCTGCTCGTGGGGCTCCCCCAGGACCCGGCGGGCTACGACGTCGACAAGCACCCGGAGGCGGCGCGCGCGCGCCAGGCCTACGTCCTGGGACGGCTGCGCGACGACGGGAAGATCTCGCGGGACGCAGGGGCTGCTGCGCGCGCGGAGGATCTCCAGCTCCTCGCCGTGGACGCAAGGCCTATCGCGCCTCACTTCGTGGAGTACGCGTTGGACGAGGTCGCTCGCGTTCGGCCGGACCTCGCAGGCGTGCCCGGCCTCGTGATTGAAACGACGCTCGACGCCGGGCTGCAAGCGGAAGCGGAGCGCTCGGTGGCGGTGCGGCTGGCGCAGGTCAGGCAGCACGACGCGACCAACGCGGCGGTGATCGTGCTCGACCCTCGCGACGGGGCGGTGCGGACGATGGTCGGGAGCGCGGGCTTCGACAACGCCGCCATCGACGGGCAGGTGAACATGGCGCTCGCGCTGCGGCAGCCTGGGTCGGCGCTCAAGCCGTTCCTCTACGCCGCCGCTATGGAGCGGGGCTACACGGCGGCAACGCCACTGCTGGACGTGCCGACCTCGTTCGAGAGCGCGGACGGGCTGTACACACCGGGCAACTACGACCGGCGCTTCCACGGTGTCGTGACGCTGCGGACCGCGCTCGGGTCGTCGTACAACGTGCCCGCGGTGCGGACGTTGAGCGACATCGGGATCAGCGCGTTCCTCGACATCGCCAATCGCGTGGGGTTGCGCAGCCTGACCGACAGCGAGCGGTACGGCCTGGCGCTCACCCTGGGCGGGGGAGAAGTGCGGCTGATCGACCTCGCGACCGCCTACGCGGTGCTGGCCGGCGGCGGCCTTCGCAACGAACCGTACGCCGTGCAGCGCATTCGCGATGGCGCGGGACGGGTGCTCTACGAGCACGCTGCGCCGCCTCCTGCGCGGGCGATGTCCGCCGCGGATGCGTGGGTGCTGACGGACATCCTGCGGGACCCCGACGCGCGCATTCCGGGCTTCGGGACGCTCAGCCCGCTGACAACCTCGATCAACGCGGCGGTGAAGACCGGGACCACGACGGGCTTCCGGGACAACTGGACGGCGGGCTACACGCCCGAGCGCGTGGTCGCGGTCTGGGTGGGCAATACCGACGGCCGCGCGATGCAGGACATCTCCGGGGTAGACGGAGCAGGCCCAATCTGGCGCGACGTGATCGAGGCGGCCGCCGCGGGCACTTCGACCACGTGGCCCGCGCCGCCGCCGGGCATCGTGCGAACGACGGTCTGCTCGCCGACGGGTCTGTTGCCGGGGCCAGATTGCCCCTCGCCGGTGGCCGAATGGTTCGTGCGCGGGACGGAGCCGCGGGCGACCGAGCGGTACTACGTCCGCAGCGGCGACGGCCAGCTCCGGATTGCACCGCCGCCCGAGGCACGAGCCTGGGCCAGCGACGCGGGGTTCGCCCTGGTCGAGCCAGCGCCGGGGAGCCCGCCGGGCGGCGCGGGGTCGCTGGTGCGAATCGTGCAGCCACCGTCGGGCAGCGTGATGTACCTGTCGCCCGAATTGAGGTCGCAGCAGTTCCTGATGCGGGTCACGGCAGCGGGAGCGAACTGGATCGAGCTGCGCGTGGACGGCGTACTGGCGGCGCGGATCGACGGTCCCGACGGCCGCGTGCCCTGGGTGCTCGAAGCGGGCACCCACCGGATCGAAGCGACAGCGGTGCTGGCTGACGGCAGCCGGGCGAGCGCAACAGCAACCTATGAGGTGAACGAACGATGATTACGCAGACGTGGCACAGCATCCGGGCGGCCGTGCGCCGCAAGCCGTGGGTTTCGGCCGCGTGCGGCAGCGCGGCCGTCGCGCTGATGGTCGCGGCGGCCGTGCTGGTCTTCGTCCTCACCGCTGGCGGCGGCGGTGGCGCCCCGGCCCCGGCGCAGTCCGGTTTCGCTGTCACGCCGGCAGGGGACGGCGTCCCGCGCCTCGCGCCGATTGTCGTCCACTTCGAAGGGCCACCGGCCGAGCGTGATGGGTGGAAGATCCTGCAGCTCGAACCCGCAGTCGAGGGCGATTACGCCTGGGTCGACGACCAGACCCTGCTGTTTCAGCCGAAGTTCCCCGGGCTGCTGCGCGGCCGGGCGTACACGCTCAAGGTGACGGCACGGCCGGAGGCGGGTCTGCCGCAACTCTTCCAGAGCACGTTCACGACAGAGGGGCTGCTGACGGTCGAAAGCGTCATCCCCGCGCCGAACGACGTGGAGGTGCCGGCGGCGGCACAGGTGCTGGTGCAGTTCAGCCGCTCGGTCGCGCCGCTCACGCTGCTGAGCGCGCAGTCGACTCAGCCGGTGGTGACGTTCGAGCCGCCCCTGGCGGGGAAGGGCGAGTGGCTGAACACGTCGCTCTACCGCTTCACGCCCGAAGCGATCGCCCCGAACACGCGGTACAGGGCGCATATCGCGGGCGGGCTCACCTCGGCGGCGGACGGGGTGCTCAAGGGCGACTACAACTGGGAGTTCACGACCTATGGGCCGGCGCTCGCGAAAGTTGTGCCCGACACGGGGACGAAGTTCGCGGGGCTGCGGCAGCCGGTGGAGCTCACCTTCAACCAGCCGATGGACCGCTCGTCGGTGCAATCAGGATTCACGCTGAGCGCGGTCGCCGGCAGCCCCGTGGCGGGCTCGTTTGCATGGACGAAAAACGACACCGTGGCAACATTCACGCCGGCACAGGACCTGAAGCATTCGACCATCTACGCGATCAGCATCACGAAGGGCTTGAAAGGCGCCGCGGGCGGGGTAACGGCAACGGACCGCAACACGGCGTTCACGACCGTCGGCATCCCGATTGTTTCGAGCACGCAGCCGGCAAGGGGCGAGACGAGCGCCGGCCGGTTTGGCGTCGAGATCCAGTTCAGCAACCCCATGGACGTCGACACGCTCCTGGACAAAGTCTCGATCAGCGGGATCGACGCCGACACGGTGGGGGCGGCGACCTACATCGGCGAGCAGTACCTGAGCGTCAACACGACGCTCAGGCCGTCCACGAGCTACACCGTCACCATCGCCGCGGGAGCGCTGGACCGCTACGGCCAGCCGTTGGGCTCGTACAGTTGGTCGTTCACGACGGGAGCGCTCGGAAGCTCGGTGAGCCTGGCTGTCCCGAACGCGATCGACACCTACGCGGCCTCGGCGGAGCCGATCCTCTACTTCCACACGACGAACCGATCGAGCGTGACCTTCACGCTCTACCCGTTGACGAAGGACGAGGCGCGCTACCTGCAGGTGCGCAACTACATCCCGCACGACCCGCGTGGCGAGAACTTCAGCCCATCCTTGCTAGCGCGACGGACGTGGACCGTGACGGTGGCGGCAGACCCGAACACCGTCGTCCTGAACTCAACCTCGATTTCGGGCGGCGGGACCCTGCCCATCGGCGACTATTACCTGACGACCGGGGGCAACGGCTTCAACTCGGAGTTCGCCTTCAGCGTGGTCGACACGGGGATCGTGCTGAAGCGATCTTCGGACCAGCTCATGGCCTGGGTGATCGACCTCGACAGCGGCAAGCCGGTGCCGGGGGCGACGGTGACGGCCGACGGCGAAGACATCGACGGCGCGCACGACCGGACCACCGACGCGAACGGGATCGCGACCTTCCCGGTCAAACAGCCGCCGGATGAACAGATCTTCAGCGGCGGTCTCGCTCCCGGCATCGTGACGGTGACGAGCGGCGCGCGCTACGGGGTGGCGACGCAGCAGTGGCAACAGGGCGTGTCGCCGTATCAGCTCGGGATCCCGATGGAGTACGGGGGGTACCGCAGGTATGTCGGGTACCTCTACACGGAGCGGCCTATCTACCGGCCGGGCGAAGAGGTCTCGTTCAAGGGGATTGTCCGGCGGGATGACGACGCGCAGTACCAGGTGCCGGGGACCAACCCGGGCATCGACCTGGTCATCATGGACTCGCAGGGCAAGCAGATCCTGAAGAACGCGATCACGCTGAACGAGTTCGGCACGTTCGCGTCGACGTTCACGCTGCCCGCAACAGCCGACACGGGCGACTACGGCATCCAGCTCGTCTGGCACCCCCGCGCGGGCCTGGACTTCTCGATCGCGGGTACGAGCTTCCTGGTCGCAGAGTTCAAACGGCCGGAGTTCGAAGTCAGCGTCGACACGGCCAGGCCTTCGTACGCAAACGGCGACACGATCGACGCGAGCGCGAACGCCTCGTTCTTCTTCGGGGGCGCGGTGGCGGGCGCGAACGTGGACTGGTCGGTGCTGAGCACGCCCTACGCGCCACGCGTGAAGGGGTACGAGCAGTTCTCGTTCGCCGACACGGATTTCCACCGCTTCGACATCGTGCGCTCGAACGTCGTGCGGGACCCGGTGCGGGCGCGCGGGAGCGCCGTCACGGGTGCTGACGGCGTGGCCAAGTTCGGCGTTCCGGCGGCGCTGCGCGGCGACGAGGGCGCCCAGCAGTTCACGGTCTCGGCGACGGTCACCGACACGACCGGCCAGGCGGTGGCGAACAGCACGACCGTGACCGTGCACCCGGGCAGCTACTACGCCGGCATCCGGCCCGCGGACTACCTCGCCACGGCCGGGCAGCCGGCCGAGGTTGACGTCGTCAGCGTGGACACGGACGGCAAGATCGTGCCGAACAAAGCCGTGACCGTGAAGGTCTATGAGCGCACCTGGGTGACGACGAAGGAGCAGACGCCGGAGGGCGCCCGGCGCTATCGCAGCGACCCCGTGGACAAGCTGATAGACACACAGTCGACGACGACGAACGCGAAAGGCGAGGGCTCGGTCACCGTGACGCCACCCAGGGGCGGGGCGGTCCGCCTGGTGGCGGAGATCACCGACGAGAAGGGACGGACGGCACGGGCCTCGACCTACCTCTGGGTGAGCAGCGGCGAGTTCGCGAGCTGGTACGTGAGCAACGACGACACGATCAAGTTGATCGCCGACAAGGACCAGTACCAGGTGGGCGACACGGCGGAGATCCTCGTTCCCGCGCCGTTTGCCGGGGCCACCGGGCTGGTGACGGTGGAGCGTGGCAAGATCCACTCGGAGAGCACCCAGAGCTTCCCCACCAACAGCACCCGGATCCGCGTGCCGATCACAGACCGGAGCATCCCGGACGTGTTCGTGTCGGTGGTCCTCTATAGGCCGCCGACTGACGCCGACCCGGTACCGCGCTTCAAGGTCGGTTATGTGGAGCTCAAGGTTTCGACCGAGCCGCGGAAGCTCAACGTCAGCATCCAGCCGGACCGCCAGCAGGCAAAGCCCGGCGACAAGGTGCACTACGACATTCGCGTGACGGACGCGCAGGGCAAGGGCGTGCAGGCCGAGGTCTCGGTGGCCGTGGTGGACAAGGCCGTGCTCTCGCTGGCCGAGGACCGCAACCCGGACGGCCTCGGCGCGTTCTGGTTCGAACGCGGCCTGGGGGTCACGACGGCGTCGTCGCTCTCGGTCTCGATCAATCGTTCGAACGACGTCATCTCGGAGCCACGCCAGGGCGGGAAGGGAGGCGGCGGCCTCGACAGCGAGCGCGTCCGCCAGGACTTCCGCAACACGGCCTACTGGCAGGCGCAGCTCGTGACCGCCGCGGACGGCACGGCGAGCGTCGACGTAACGATGCCCGACAACCTCACGACCTGGCGGATGCAGGTGCGGGCGATCAGCGGCAACGCGATGATCGGCGAAGGCAACAACGAGCTGCTCTCGACGCAGCCGCTGCTCTTGCGGCCGGCGCTCCCTCGCTTCCTGCGTGTCGGCGACCAGGTGACGCTGCGGCTGCTGGTGCGGAACGCGACCGACAAAGCGACGGATGTCTCCGTGAGCCTCGCTGCCCAGGGCGTCGACGTGGCCGGCGACACGAATCGCACCACGAACGTCGGGCCGGGCGAATCGAAGACGCTGGAGTGGCCGGCGACGGTGTCGGTGGAGGGAACCGCCAACCTGAAGTTCTCGGCGAAGAGCGCGAGCGGGCTCTCCGACGCAGTGGTGCAGGAGCTGCCGGTCGCGCTCGACGTGACCCCGGAGACCACGGCCACCGGCGGAGTCGTGAAGGGGTACGCACTCTTCGAGTCGATCTACCTGCCCGGGTGGGCACTGACGAAGAAGGGCTCGCTCGACGTCTCGGTGCAGCCGACGCTCACCGGGGTCTTGAGCGGCGAGCTCGTGCAGTTCGGGCCACTGCCCGGGGTTTTCGACGAGTCGACGGTCGACATCGCGGCACGCATCGTCGCAACCGTGGCGGTCCAGCAGGCTGAAAAGAGTGCCGGGATCAACGCAAGCCGCGACGCGCGGATCGACGCCGACCTCGCCAGCCTGAGGACGCTGCAGAACGGGGACGGCGGCTGGAAGTGGTGCTCGATCGGCTGCCGGGACAGCGACCCGCATGTGACCGGCTGGGCGTTGTTCGCCATCGGCGAAGCGCGCAAGGCGGGCCGAACGTTTGACGGCAGCGCCCTGGCTCGAGCGAACGCGTACGTGCTCGCGTACATCAACCGCTCCGTGGACGTGAAGTACCCGGCGGACCCGAGCGACAAGGCGTTCATGCTGTATGCCGTATCGACGGCCGGGCTGGCGGAGACGGAGCTGCCGGTGATGCGCGCACTGTTCGAGCAGTACCGCTCGCAGCTCACGAACTGGGGACGCGCCTACCTGCTCCTCGGGATAAGCGAGGCGGGGCAGACGAAGAGCGACGCGCAGGTCGGACAGCTCCTGAACGACCTCGCCACCTCAGTGATCCCCGGCGCCAACGGGAACCACTGGGAGGACAGGGTGAGCGGCGTCTTCGGCTACAACGACACGCGTACGACGTCGGTCGTGCTTCAGGCGCTGGTACACGCCGACCCGGCGCATCCGCTCATCGAGGAGACGGTGCGCTGGCTGATGGTCGCCCGCGGGGCGGCACCGTGGCAGGCGCCGGTGAACCACGCCCAGGTCATCCTCGCGCTCTCCGAGTTCGCGGCCGGGACGGGCGAACTGGGCGCCGACTTCGACTTCAGTGTCCGCCTCGGCGAGAAGGCGATCCTGGCGGGCCACTTCGCGCCCAGCGATGGCACGAAGACCGCGAGCACGACGGTCCCGCTGAAGGAGATCCCGACCGGGACGAGCACGCTCCTCAGCCTCGTTCGCGACTTCGCGAAGAAGGGACGCCTCTACTACACGTTGAACCTGAGGTACTGGACGCCGGCGAAGGAGGTGGAGGCGCTCAACCGGGGCATCGCCGTTTCGCACGAGTACTCGCTTCTCAACGACGACAAGACCCGTGTCAGCAAGGCGAAGGTCGGCGACGTTGTGCGCGTGAAGGTGACGGTGATGACGCCGGCCGACCGTAATTACGTGGTCGTGGATGACCTGCTTCCCGCCGGCTTCGAGCCAATTGACCCCAACCTGAAGACGACTGACCCGGCGCTGCTCGCGAAGCTGAACGCCGAGCGGGCGGCGGCCAACCGGCCCGAGGGGATCGACTACTACGCGCCCTGGTTTGGCTGGTACTACAACCCGTTCCAGCAGGCGACCATTCGCGATGACCGCCTGACGCTGCGGGCCGTGAACCTGCCGAAAGGCGTCTACGAATTCGTCTACTACGTGCGGGCGACCGCGCCGGGCGACTTCTTCGTGGCGCCGGCGCACGCGGAAGAGTCACTGTTCCCGGAGGTTTTCGGACGCAGCGACAGCAGCAGGTTCGTGGTCGAACCGTAGGGCGGCCCGGAGCAGGCGGCCACTGAGGTCCCGCCAGTCCGTCCACTCCGTAGGCGCCGGGGTGGGCACCATGGGTCTCGATGAAGCGCGTCATCGTGCGGGTGGCGTTGGGCAAGTCGCCGGCCCGACGGTGGGTCAACTGGCAGACAGCCTGTGGTAGGGTTGCACCTCATCCACCCGGGTGAGGTGCTGGCTTGCTGAGCTTCTCATTCCGTCTGCCGCCCGGGCCGCGCACGGTTGAGTACGCTCTCCTTGCCGAGAGCCTCGGCTACGAGCGGGTCTGGTGCCCCGAGGTCCCTGCGTTCGGCCACGACATCTGGATCACGCTCGCGCGGGTGGCTGAGCGAACGGGTCGAATTGGTGTTGGCGCAGCCGTCCTTGTCCCGAGCTACCGCCACCCCCTGGCGCAGGCGTCGGCCATCGCGACGCTCGAATCAATCGCACCTGGCCGGCTCTGGGCCGGATTCGGAACCGGCTTTACGGGGCGGGCCGGGCTGGGACTGCCGCCTCTGAGCCTCGAGTACATGCGGCGCCATCTGCGGCAGGTCCGCGGGCTGCTCCGCGGTGATGCCGTCGAGATCGACGGGGGCATGGCCCAACTGCTCGCGTCCGAGGGTTGGCTGCCGGCGCGGCCCATCGCTGTCCCCTTGCTGCTCGCTGCGCAGGGCCCAAAGGGTCGTGAACTCGCGCGCGAGGTTGCGGACGGCCTCATCTCCCTCGGGGCCCCCGCGCCGGGGTTCGATCCCTGCCTGGTCTCGCTGAACGGTACGGTGCTCGACGACGGCGAGGACCTGGCGTCGCCTCGCGTGCGCGCCGCTGCAGGACCGTTGGTGGCCGCCGCCTATCACAGCCGCTACTCGCAGAACCCGGAGAGTGTGAAGAGCCTCCCCAATGGCGCCGCGTGGCTCGCCCGCGTGCAGGAGATCCCGGAGAACGTGCGGCACCTGGCCGTGCATCGCGGGCACACCCTGGAGATCGCGAGTCCCCAGGACGAACTGATTGACATGAGCATCGCGAAGCAGGTCTCGTTCACTGGCACGCGGGGCGAACTTCGTGCCCGGCTGGCTGCACTGGAATCGGCAGGCGCCACCGGCGTTATCTTCGGGACGAGCGGAGCCGACGTTCCGCGCGAGCTCCGCGCATTTGCAGAGATTGCTGGCCTGTAGCCGAGGCCCCGTCCGAACCTGATCATCGAACGTTCGCCGGGCAGAGAAAGCGCATCGTTGCTGGGGGAGCCGGGCAGTGCTCAGCTTACGCGCGTTACAGCCGGGGCAGGCTGTGACGAAAGTCCTGCCCCGCGCCCGGACGGCCGTGCATGATTCGCGTGTGGCTGGCACCGATCGCCGCAATACCGATGACCTGATCGCCGTCCATATCGCTACGCGGCGGCGATCAGCGCTTCCGCGACCGCCGGCAATGCCATGGCTGTTCGCCGTGGCAATGGCAGCGTCGACCGCGATCGCGGCCTTCGGTGGGCTGGTGCTGGGCTACCTGGCGGCTACGGAGACAGGCTTCGGCTCCCGTCACTGGACGGAGGCCGTCCAGGCGCACGGCCACCTGCAGTTGCTTGGCTGGGCCACCGTGTTCGTGGCCGCGCTGACGTTCGAATTCGTCGCGCGGCTCAATCAGCGGCCGGCGCTGCTGCCGGCGCGGCCACGGGCGGGCGTGCTCCTGGCACTGGCACTCGGGGCCACACTCGAGGCAGTGGGCCAGGTTTGGCATGGCCGACTCGGGTTCGCCTGGCCCCTGGGCGCAGGGCTCGTCCTGGCAGGCGCAGCGGGGTTCGCTCTGATCGTGTTCCGCGTCCCGGCGCCCCGGCGGCTCCGCGAGGACTTCCACCCGGCCTGGTTTCGGACGGCTGCGGCGTGGGTGGTTGCCGCGACGGCCCTGCAGTTCCTGACGGCGGCGCGGGCGTCGCTGGCGGTCGCGTCGCTCGACGAGTCGCGGCTCACGACCGAACTGCTGCTGCGAGGGTTCATCCTCAGCAGCATCGTCGCCGTCGGCCTGCGCGCGTTCCCGGGCCACCTCGCGCTGACGCCCATGGGTTCCGGCCGGCAGCGCGCCGCCTGGTCAGGGCTGACCGCGTCAGTCGTCATATGGAGCGCGGGCTCCGGGGCGTACGGTCTGCCCGACAGCGAGGTGCTGCGGGTCGCCGGTGACGTCTCCTTTGGCGCGACAGCCCTTGTTCTGACCAGCTGGTTGCAGGTGTTGCGGCCGCTGCGCGAGCCCCGTCGCGGCCCACGCTACCGTGTGCTTGTGCCGATCGCGTGGCTCGGGCTGTGCGCGTATGCACTGGTGCTTGCAGCCGCTGCTGTTTCCGAGCTCTTCGGCGACCGGTCGTTGTACGAATCGGGCGCCGTTCGGCACATCTTCCTGCTGGGGTTCATGGCGCCGCTGATGGTGGCGATGGCGCACATCGTCCTCGCGCGCTTTGGGACTGGCCACCTGGTTGCCGAGAACTGGCTGACCGCGTCGTTCGTGTTGCTCATGGTGGCCTGGCCGCTCCGAGTCCTGCCCGTACTCCTCAGCGACAGCCCGGGTGCGGGCTCCCGGCACATCCTCGGCGCAGCCGGGGCGGTGGCGTTCGTGGCGTTGGCGTTGTTCGCGATCGTCGCCGCCCGGAACGCTCTGGCCATTGCCCGGCGCTCACGTGGGAGTTAACCAGGCCTGCACCGCTGCGGGCCCGTTAACAAGCAGGGCCGCCGCCCGTAGGATGATGCCCAGCACCACGGGAGGCGCAGCTCTGTCGACCAGCGGGATCACTTCCCGGGGAGGGTGAGAAGATGGCTACTGACCAACGGGCCCCAATCCTGAAGGCGTTCCAGGACGCGCTGCTCTCGCGGCGCTTCGAAGAGCGCGTTATCCAGTTGTCGATGGCGGGCGAGATCCCTGCCACGCTCCACCCCGGGGCGGGCCAGGAAGTGTGCCAGGCCGCGGCCATTGCTGCCCTCGGGGCGGAGGACAAGGTCCTCTATGGCCACCGGGGCATCTGCTACATGGTGGCCCGCGGAACGCCGCTGACGGCGATCCTCGCCGACATCGCGGGACGGGAGGGTGGCACCAACCGCGGGAAGGGCGGCGTCATGCACATCGTCGACGTCCCGCACGGTGTCCTCGGTGAGAGCGGGACGCTCGGCGGCGGGTTCGTGATCGCGGCCGGGGTGGGGATGGCGCTCAAGCGCTTCGGCCGCGGCCAGGTTGTCGTCCACTTCTTCGGCGACGGCACGTCGAACCGGGGCACGTTCCACGAGTCGCTGAACTGGGCAGCGGTCAAGAAGCTGCCCGTCATCTTCTTCTGCGAAAACAACGGCTGGGCCGTCTCGGTCCCGTCGACGGTGTCGCACGCCGTACCAGACATCTCCGCGCGCGCTCACGGCTACGGCGTGCCCGGCGTTCTCGTCGACGGCAACGACGCGTTCGCCGTGCACGAGGTCATGTCCGAAGCGGTCGCCCGCGCACGCCGCGGCGAAGGCCCAACGTTGATCGAGGCGAAGGTCACGCGGATGTTCGGGCACTACATCGGCGACCGTCAGCCCTACCGGCCGGATGCCGCCGAGGCGGCCACGCGCGACCCGCTGCCCGGGTTCAGGCAGGCAGTGCTTGACGCCGGCATCCTGGATGCGGCGGCCATCGAGCGGCTGGAGCAGGAGTGCGCCGCCCGGGTGGACGAAGCGGTCGAGGCGGTTCGCGCCGCTCCGCTGCTCGACCTGGAACTCGCCCTCACCGACGCGTACGCCTGAGAAAGGGGATCTCCCCGTGTCTGTCATCACCTACCAGCAAGCAGTAAACCAGGCCATCGCCGAAGAGATGGAGCGAGATGAGCGCGTCCTTCTCTACGGCGAGGATGTCTCGATCGGCATCTTCGGGACGACGGCCGGCCTCGTCGAGCGCTTTGGCCCTGAGCGGGTGTTCGACACCCCCATCTCGGAGCCGCTCATCGTCGGGTCCGCGGTGGGCGCGGCGATGATGGGCCTGCGGCCGGTCGTGGAGTTGCAGTTCGCAGACTTCATCTTCACCGCCGGCGACGAAGTGTTCCTGAAAGCGGGGATGTGGCGGTTCATGCACGGCGGCGCTTACACGCTCCCGCTCGTCATCCGCGCGGCGTCCGGTGGCGCGGGCTTCGGGCCTGAGCATTCCGCCTGTCCTGAGGCGTTCATCATGCACTCGCCGGGGCTGCTTTGCGCAGTGCCTTCCACTCCGGAAGACGCCAAAGGACTCCTGAAAGAGGCCATCCGCCTGGACAACCCGGTGCTGTTCTTCGAACACAAGTCGCTCTATGGCGTGCGCGGGGAAGTACCGGACGGTGAGTACACGACGCCCTTCGGGCAGGCCTGTGTCCGCCGCACGGGCGACGCGGTCACCATCGTCGCGTGGCAGAACATGCTGAGGCGCGCGCTCGAGGCGGCCGACCGGCTGGCAGCGGACGGGATCGAGGTCGAGATCGTCGATCCGCGGACCCTCAACCCCTTCGATCGCGACACCATCATCGACTCGGTGAAGAAGACGGGGGCCTGCATGGTCGTGGAGGAAGGCTACCGGACTCTCGGCGTGGGCGCCGAGATCGGGGCCATGCTCATGGAGGAGGCGCTGCCCTACCTCGACAAGCCTCTGAAGCGGCTGGCGATTCCCGACGTGCCGATCGCCACCGACCGCCGCATGGCGGAGCACATTTTCCCGTCGGCCCTCGCGATCGAGTCCGCGGTGCGTGGTCTTGTCGGCTAAGCCCCAGTCCGAGGCGCTGCTCCGTTTGCCGAAGCTTGGCCAGTCGATGGAAGCCGCCACGGTCACGCAGTGGCATGCCGCCGAGGGCGAGGAAGTGCAGGAAGGGCAACTGCTGGCGTCCGTCGAAACGGACAAGGCCACGTATGACCTGGAGTCACCGGGGACGGGGAGTCTGCACATCCTGGTCGAAACAGGCGAAGAGGTCCCCATCGACACGATCCTGGCGCGGATAGGCGGCTCCGGCGGGCGAGAGCCACCGGCGCCGGGGGAGGAGTCCCCGACACCGAAGACGGCTCCCCAGCTGGCCCGGGCGCCGTCGCCCGGGGAGCGCGTGCTCGCGTCACCAAAGGCCAGGCGGATGGCCCAGGAGCTGGGCGTCGATCTCTCGACCGTCACCGCATCGGGCGCTGACGGCGTCGTTTCCGCAGAAGACGTCGAGCGCGCGGCTGCCACGACGTCTTCTGCCGCGTCGGCGCCGGCCTCGTCTCCGCCCGTGGTCCGCGGCGAACGCCTGGTGGGCGCCCGCGCCACGATGGCGCGGCGGATGCAGGAGTCGTGGCAAACAGTCCCTCACATCGTCCAGATGATCGACGTCGACGCCTCGGGGCTCCGGATTGAGCGCGAGCGGTTCAAAGCCGCAGGGGTCGCGGTCACCGTGAACGACCTCCTGCTGAGCTCGGTTGCCCGTGTGCTTGCCGGGGCGCCGGGTCTGAATGTGGCTCTTGTCGGAGACCAGCTCGTCCGCCACGACGGTGTCGACGTGGGGTTTGCCGTCGAAACCCCGCGCGGACTGTATGTGCCGGTGATCCGGGGCGCCGACGCCCTCTCCGTCGAGGCACTGGCGGCGGAGGCGGCGCGGCTCTCGGCGGCCGCCCGCGAGGGAGCCCTGCGAGCGGCGGACAGCGGAGGCGCCAGCCTGACCGTCTCGAACCTCGGGATGTATGGCATCCGTGCGGGCACGCCCGTTATCAGCCCCGGCGAACCGGCGCTCGTGTTCGTTGGAGCGATCGAAGAGCGGGCGGTGGTGCGGAACGGCGGGCTCGCGATACGCCCGATGCTGACGTTGAGCGTCGCGTACGACCACCGCATCATCGACGGCGCCGCCGCGGCGCGGTTCACGGCAGGGCTCAAGGCGGCTCTCGAACGAACCGGCGAACCGGCGCCTCCTCCGGTCGAAGCGCAGCACGGGCCTCGCGAGTTGTCCTTCGCTTCGGCGGGGGCCGGCTTCCGGGTCGACGTCGACGGACCCGGCGGACGACGCTGGATAGCCGACGAACCAGTCGCCGACGGCGGCACCGACACGGGCCCGACGCCGGTGGACGCGCTCCTCGGAGCACTCGCTTCGTGCCTCACGATCTCGCTGCGCTTCGCCGCTCGCCGGCGGAAGGTGCCGATCGACCGCGTGGACGGCCTCGTGCAGGCGAACCCCACGGGCCACATCACATCCATCGCCGTCGAGCTGGAGGTCTGGAGCAGCGCGGCGGAAGCCGACGTGTTGGCCCTCCGGGAGCCGATGGAACGCGGCTGCTTCGTCAGCGGCGTATTCAGGGGCGACCTGGACTACACCGTCGACATCCGTGTGCGGAGCGACGGCGGCACATCGACCCGCTCCTGACGCCGTCGCGCTCAGGAGAGCCTGCCCGGGCTCAGCGCGACGGCGGCTCGGTTCGCTGACTGGCGTCCGGCCCGGACGGATCGGCGGGCCCCGGGTGGGCGAACGTGATCTGGTAGGAGCAGCGTATCCCAGCGGCGGGCCGGAACTCCGTACGTTCGACGACGGAACCGGGGAGCGCGCGCCGCAGAGACTCAAACTCGGCTTCGCACGCTCCCTGTGACCGTTCCACGAGCCTTGCGAGCGGGCAGTGCAGGAGGCTGAACTCGGCATGGCCGGCCTCTGTCCAGCTCACACCCGGCTGGTAGCCGCCTCTTTCGAAGGCGGCGCGAACTTCGTCGAGCCGCCCGGCCGGGTCGTTGCTCCGCAGTTGCGAGAGATACCGTTCGTAGGAAGCGTCGCGGGCGCGGCGGAGAATGCGGGCTCGGGTTTCGGAGTCCTCCTCGCCAATGGCGGTGAGGAGGATGTCGAGTGCTTCGTTGTAGGCTTGAGGGAAGATCGCGTCGCTTGTGGGCGTGAGCGAGTACACGTGGCGCGGGCGCCCGGGCCCTTCGCGCACCTCGTTGTACTGCACGAGATCCTGGAGCGTGAGCGCCCTGAGTTGCTGACGCGTGGCGGCTGGCGAGAGGGCCACTTCCGCGGCGAGCTCTTCGACACTCGCTGACCCAAGGCGTTTGAGGCCCGAAAGCAGGATCCGGCGACCTGGGGGAAGAAACTCGAATGAGGTGCGGGAAGGCATCGTCGCCAGACCTCCGGTTGGCTCTGGACAGGGCGCCAGCCTCTCCGGCCGGTCTCGTCACGCGGGTGAGCCGGACCGGAGTCTGCGGCCCAGCGTGACCCGGCAGGTCACCGGCCGACAGTGCCAGAAGGCCCGAAATCGTCGGCCCTATCGGCGATCGCGGTTGAGCGCACGCTGGGTCCCGTGCCAGACGACGCCGCTCCTGCCGCCTTCGCCGGAGCGCCGCTTCCAGGGCTGCACCACGGGCAGGTCGTGAAGACCTGACGGCGGTCGCGACGTTGGCCGATACCTTGATCTCGCGTTCCGTCCGGGAACGAGACGCCGCTGGTTAGCCGCCCCGACGGCCCGCCTCTCACTCCCGTTACCGGCCATCACGGTTTCGAGCCCGCAACCGCCGGCGCCCGCGGCGCGCCAATCGAGGCCTTCGAACGGTGGCCCGGGACGGCTGGAATCCGCGTACTCACCGCCAACGGTCTCTGCTAAAGGGGTCGATGGGCCCTTTGGGTAAGTATCTCCTGGCCGGAACCTGACTACGACGGTCGACAGCAGACGGATCGCCAGGAGACTCGGCCCCGGTCATGACAACTCCGCTTGCCAGTCAGTTCCGCGCCCTGTCGGCAGACGCGACATGAGCAGCAAGAGAGTTTCTTGGAGCGTCGTGACGGGGATCACAGCATCGCTCCTGATAGCGGCCATCGCCCTCGGTCTGTGGCTCCCGCGTCAATTCGGCGCCTCGTCACACGCTCATTCCGTTGACCTCTCCTCGATGGCTCCAGAGACGGCTGAGCGTTATCGGTTCGTGGAAGCCCACCAGGATCTGGCCGCGCGGCTGCCCTGCTACTGCGGATGCGGCCCGAGCCTGGGCCACCAGAGTCTCCTGGACTGTTTCGTCGACCCTCCGGGCTACAGCGACCACGCCGTCGGCTGCCTGGTTTGCGGCCGCATCGCGCGAGACGCCGAAGACCTCTTCATGGCGGGGGAGGATGTGGCCACGATCCGGGCCCAAGTCGACGCGCAGTACGCGGAGTTCGGGCCCCCCACGAACACACCCTAGGGAGTTAGCCATGGTCAACAAGCGTCGCGGGAGGCCGGCTATCCGCAGACCAGCGGACCGGCTGGCCCGAAAACGCCGCCGCCCGCTGCGTCGAATCGTTGGCGTTGCCGCGCTGGCGTCAGTCGTTGCAGCCGTGGCCGTGACGCTGTGGCTGACTTCGTCGCGCGGCAGCGACAACAGTTCGGCCGCCGCGGGCCAGGGCCAGGCGGCTGCTGGAGCGACCAACGGTGCGCCGAACGTCACGGCCAGCGCGGGAGGCGTTGAAGTGGCCGAGTCTTCGGTGGACCTGGGCCGCGTGCCGCTCAATACGCCCGTCGATCGGACGTTTGTCCTGCGGAACACGGGAAGCGAGCGCGTCAGCCTGGGGAAGATCAAGATCGAAGCCCTGGAGGGTTGCTGACCGCCGGACCCGGTCGTGGGGTCCACGACCATCGAACCCGGCAGCCAAAGCAACTTCGTCTTCTCGCTCCCCATGGGAATGCACCCGGGGATGGAGGGTAAGCACCGCTTCCGGATCACGATCCCCGTTAAGTCCGCCAGCGCGGCGGGCGACCTCCAGCTCTACGTCTCCGGCGACTTCCGCTGAGAGTGGTCGCGACGGGTGCGATCCGGCCAGGGGCCCACCCCATGGGCGGACCGTGCGGTTGAGTCGTCCACATCGGGGAGGGTTCATGACCACGCCGGCAGTCCACCCTTCCGACCGCTGACCCTGCTTCGGCGGCGCGACGAAGCAGTTGGAACGGTGCCCCGCACGGAGCTTGCTCTTCGCATCGAAGCTGCCGGACCGGGTGCCTCGCTGCATCACGGCGGGCTATCCTGACGAAGAATCTGATCCGACATGCCGAAGACCATCGCGACCACCCCGTCCTGGTACTGGCCTCCGGGCATCCCACGGGTGTCGGGCATCCCACCGTTCTCGCTGTATGAGCTGTGCGTCGGGCGCGCTGCCCGCGACTGTCCCGACGCCCCTGCCCTGATCTCCGGGAACCTGCGCCTCACCGCGAAGCAATTTCGCGAGGAAGTGGACCATTGGGCCGCGGCCATAGCGGCGAGCGCCGGATCGCAGCAGCGCGCAGTCCTGGTGGCCAGCCCCGGCGCCAGTGGCGCGTTCCTGCTGTTTGGAGCCCTGGCCGCTGGCCTGCACGTCTACGTGGTCGCGCCAGGGGGAGACCCGGCCGTCGCGGCATCCAGATTTGGAACCAGCCTCGTGCTCGACCCAAATCTCCCGATCGATCGCAACTCGTTCGCCCCTGGACAGCACAGATGTCCGTCGCTCGAATCGCTACGGGCCCCCGCTGTCGCGATCGACTCGCCGTCCGGGCTGGTGAACCATTCGAACCGCTCGCTGCTGGCAGCAGCCATCTCGCTGATCACCTTCCTGGGCGCCACTCCGGCGCGGCCGTGGCTGGCTACACTGCCGTTGTCGCGCTGGGAGGGCCTCGCCTCGGTCATCGTCCCGCTCTACCTCGGAGCGACGCTGGTCCTTCCGCCTTCGGGCGCCGACCCCGAGACCATCGTCCAGACGATCGCTCGCGAGCGGGTGGGCTTCGCCTTCGACGACCTGGAGACGGCCGCGCACTGGACGCGTGAGGCGAAACAAGCCTCCAAAGACGCCCGGCGCGTGCTCGAAGGCTTCCTCCTCGCCGTGGGCGGGACGTTCGACCCCACCGAGCGCCGCCGCGTCAGCAAGTCGTTCGAATCAGCCGCGCTCACGGTCTGGGGCCTCCCCGAGACGGGGCCGGTCCTCGCCTCCCACCAATCCTGGTACGTGGACGACTCCATCGGGATCCCCATCACCAACGCACACGTGGTCCCGTCCGAGCCACGCACGGGCGAGCCGATCCAGACCCCCTGGGAACTTGTCGAATCAGCCGAAATCAGCGTCTGGTCGCCGGCGTTGATGGCGGGGTACGAAGGCGGTGACCATCCCGCGCGCTGGGCCGGCGGACGGTTCCGTACGGGCATGATCGCGTCATCCGATGCCAACGGCATGGTCTATTTGCTGGCGATGAAGAGATTGGCCGAATTGCGGACGGCCTTCGCCGTCATCTGACGGCGCCATCGCTCGTTGTTCGTCTCGCTTGCTCAACGTCAGTCCCCCTCCCATGGACGGACAAAGTCACTGAGAGACGCACGTAGTCACGGAGCAGTTAGCTGTGATGTTTTCGCTGAGCACCGACACCGGCCAAGAGGCTGCTTGCCGCTCATCCCGCTCTATCCCACACTGGGCCAACCCTATGACGACACGACTGCTGCTTTCCAACTGCCTGCGCTAAGAGCGACGCCCCGGCTTTTGCCGCCTGGCGTCCGCGCAGCGATCACGTGCCCCCAACCCACGGGGGCGTTTTCCGTCGGCAGTCGGCATCACGTTTTTCACAACTGACATCCCGATTACGCCGGCGGCATGCGAGGAGAAGCAGCATGCCCGGCCAGCCCATCCGATCATCTTCCAGCAAAGTCTTCTCTCACCACCGACTCCGCGACGCCACCGTCGCACTTCGTATCGTGGCCTCCACCGGGCTCGCACCCCCAGACCTTGTCTTCGAACTGGGCGCTGGTGAAGGCATGCTCACAGCGGCGCTGCGTAACCGCTGCCGCAAGGTCGTCGCCATTGAAGTCGACCGCAGCCGATGGGCCGAGCTGCGCGGCCGTTTCCACGACGACCCCCGCGTCGAACCTGTCCTGTCGGACATCCTTGCGTTCCGCTTTCCGGAGCGTGCCCCGTACGCGGTCGTGTCGAACGTACCATTCTCGTTGACTGCCGCGCTCATGCGCCGACTGCAAGAACTGCCCAATCCACCCCGCCAGGCGTATCTCGTGCTCCAGACCGACGCAGCCATGAAATGGGCTGGCGTCGGCTCTGAGACGCAGGCATCAGTTCTCTTGAAGATCGGGTTCACCGTCGACGTACTCCTGGCTCTACGCCGTACCGACTTCCAGCCAAGGCCTAACGTCGACTGCGTCCTCGTCCGCCTCACACGGCGGGGCAAGCCGGTCTTCTCGGGCGGGGAGGCGCGTGCCTTCGAGGCGTTTGTCCGGCGGGGCTTCAACAACAGCGGTCCCGTGAGGAGCAGGCAAACCCGATCTCGTCCGGGCGAGCTTACGTTCGAGGAGTGGGTAGCGGCCTTCCGATCCGCGGGCAGGCCACGGGGGACTCCTTGAACCTGCTCGTCCGGACGGCCGGGTGGTCGCCGCCTCAGGCCAACCGTTCACGCTGATTCGAGCGTGCCGGGCCCATTCTGGAAGCCCTGATCCGGCGGGAGTACGATGCAGTCACTGCGATGAGAGTCACTGTCGTGTCCCCGAATCGCGAGCGTAATCCGGACCCGCTGCTGCCGATCGGTGCGAGCACCGTTGCTGCCCTCATTCGGCAACTGGGCCACGACGTGCGAATGCTCGACCTCTGCCACGAAGCGGACCCCCTTCCCGCCGTCCGCTGGCACCTGGCGGATTGGCAGCCCGACCTGGTGGGACTCAGTCTGCGCAATCTCGAGAACAACCAGCTGCTGGGGCACCGCTCTTACCTGGACGACATGCGGGCGCTCGTTCGGACCGTGCGGGACGTGTCGGCCGCGCCCATCGTCGTGGGCGGGCCTGGCTACACGCTGTTCCCCGGCGAAGTGCTGGAGGCCCTGGGCCTGGAGTACGGGCTGGCTGGCGAGGCCGAGGAGTCACTCGGGCCGCTGCTCGACTGCATCGAGGCGGGCAGGCCACCGGCAGGGATCGCGGGCGTCTGCTACCGGACCGGCGGTCGCACGGTGATGCAGGGAGTGGCCCGAGGACGTTCCTTCGGCCGCTCTCCGCTGCCCGCTTATGACCTTCTCGATCGCCCTGCGTACGTCGCCCAGGGTGCAGCGATCCCGGTGGAGAGCAAGCGCGGCTGCGACCTCAGCTGCTCGTTCTGCCCGGACGGCGCCGACAGCTCGGGGACCAAACTGAAACCCGTATCGGCCACCGTCGACGAGATCGAGGCGCTGACCGCCCTGGTGGGCACCAACCGGCTGCACTTCACGGACGGTGTCTTCCACCACCCGGTTGGCCATGCCGAGGAGCTCTGCCGCGAGATCATCCGCCGGTCCCTCGTTGTGCGCTGGCGTTGCGGCGTCAACCCGGTCGGGCTGTCGCTTCCGCTGCTCCAGTTGATGCACGAGGCGGGCTGTCGCGGCGTGGCGCTGGGACTCGACGCCGCCACCGGCGGAATGCTCCGCAGCTATCGCAAGGGCTTCCGGCCGGCGGACATCGCGGCCGCCCTGACGGCGGTGCGGTTGGCGCGCATCCCGTACACCATCCACATTCTCTTCGGCGGCCCCGGCGAGACGAACGAGTCGGTCGGCGAAGCGCTGGACGTGCTCGAAGAGCTTGCACCGGACGATGCGGTGTTTTTCGCGCTGGGCCTCCGAGTCTTCACCGGCACGGCACTGCAACAGACACCGTTGCAGGAGGGCCGGATCCTGCCGGGCCACAACATGCTGGATCCCACGTACTACCTGTCGCGTGCGCTCGATGACCGGCTTCCCGAGCGCCTGAAGGAGCGTTGTGCGGGCCACGCGCGCTGGTGCTCCCCGCCCTACGAGACGCAGGGGTAAGGCGCGGAGCACTTTGACGACCTGGAGAAGGCGGGCCAGATACACCCCGGCCAGCGCCGTTCCCTCGCCAGATCAAGATCAGCGGGTCCGGGGAAAGCCCAGGTCGACGCTGCTCGTGGCGGGGTCGGGCCAGCGGCTGGAGACGACCTTGGCGCGGGTATAGAAATGGATACCCTCCGGACCGTATATGTGACTGTCGCCGAAGAGTGAGTCCTTCCATCCGCCAAAGGAGTAGTAGGAAACGGGGACGGGGATCGGAACATTAATCCCGACCATGCCGACGTTCACCTCGGACTGGAAGCGGCGGGCAGCGCCGCCGTCCCTGGTGAAGAGCGCCACGCCGTTGCCGTAGGGATTGGCGTTCACCAGTCTCACGGCGTCGTCATACGTCGCGACGCGAACGACGGACAGCACCGGGCCGAATATTTCGTCCCGGTACACGGTCATCTCGGGTTGCACGTGATCGAGCAGGGATGGGCCAAGAAAGAAGCCCTCGGCTCGAGGCGCGAGGTCACGGCCGTCGGCGACAAGAGTCGCGCCTTCCTGCTTGCCCAGGTCGAGGTAGCTGGCGACGCGCTCCCGGTGCTCCCGCGTGACCAGCGGCCCCATCTGCGAATCGGGGTCGGTGCCCGGTCCGACCCGTATCCCTGAGAGTCGCGACGAGATAGCTTCGACCAGCCTGTCGCCGATGACGCCCACCGCGACGACGACGGAGATGGCCATGCAGCGCTCACCGGCAGAGCCATAGCCAGCAGAGACGGCGGCGTCAGCGCTCGCGTCGAGGTCGGCGTCAGGAAGGACCACCATGTGGTTTTTCGCGCCGCCCAGCGCCTGCGCACGCTTGCCGTAGCGGGTCCCGGTTTCGTAGACATGGCGCGCAATCGGCGTGGACCCGACGAAGCTGATGGCGGCGACGCCGGGATGGGCGAGGATTCGCTCCACGGCTTCCCGGTTGCCCTGGACGACATTGAACACACCGGCCGGGACTCCCGCCCTGGTGAGGATCTCTGCGATCATCAAGGACGCAGACGGGTCCTTCTCAGACGGCTTCAGAATGAACGTGTTTCCGCAGGCGATGGCGTTGGCGAACATCCACATGGGGACCATCGCCGGGAAGTTGAATGGAGTAATCCCGGCAACAACTCCGAGAGGCTGGCGCATCGAGTAGACGTCGACTCCGGAACTCGCCTGCTCGCTGTACTCACCCTTGAGCAGGTGCGGGATGCCGCACGCGAATTCGATGCTTTCGATGCCGCGGTCAACTTCGCCCAGGGCATCTGACAGGACTTTGCCGTGCTCAGCCGTGATGGTCGCAGCGAGTTCGCGCCGTCCTTCGGCCAGGAGATGGCGGATGCGGAACAAGACCTCGGACCTCCGCGAGAGCGAGGTCGTCCGCCAGGATTCGAACGCGGCAGCAGCAGCCGCCACCGCAGTGTCGACCTCGGCTGGCGAGGCGAAGTCGACATCGGCCGTCTGGCACCCGCTGGCCGGGTCGAAGACGGGGCCTGACTCGCCAGAGGCGCCCGCGGCGATTTGCCCGTTGATGTAGTGGGAAATTCGTTTCATGGTGACCCCCGTCAGGACCAGCGGCGCGAACTCAGCCCGGGCTGAAGTCAGACCTTACCTGGCTCCGCCCGGCAATCGCGGCGCTGCCACACCATGTGAGCATCGTGGCCGGCCTCCGTATGACGCAGGTCACATCCCGCCGTCTCCCCCTGGTGTAAATAGTTGAGTTATTCCATCGACTTTGTCTGAAGATCGGAGGCGTTCTTCCCATGACCACCGAAACGCCGGCTCCCGGAGCGGCCACAGCAGCACGCCAGGCCCACCATCGGGTCGTCATCATCGGCGGCGGTAACGCCGGGATCAGCGTTGCCGCCCGGTTGCGAAGTGAGGTCAAGGGGCTCGACGTGGCCATCGTGGAGCCCTCGACCAAGCACTACTACCAGCCACTCTGGACGCTCGTTGGTGGCGGGGTCTTCCCCAGGGAACGGTCAGTGCACGAGGAGTCGTCCGTCATCCCTGCGGGGGTGACCTGGATCCGCGAAGCGGCGGTCGAGTGCTGCCCCGACGAGGACGCCATCCTCACGAGCGGCGGTCTTCGCCTGAGCTACGACTTCCTTGTCGTCGCTCCCGGCATCCAGGTCGACTGGCAGAAGATCAAGGGCCTGCCCGAGGCCCTGGGCCACGACGGCGTCTGCAGCAACTACAGCTACGACACCGTCGATAAAACGTGGGAATTCATCAGCGCCTTCAAGGGCGGCAACGCCGTCTTCACCCATCCGAACACGCCCATCAAGTGCGGTGGCGCCCCCCAGAAGATCATGTATCTCGCCGACGACCAGTTCCGGAAAGCGGGCGTGCGCGACAAGACGAACATCACCTTCGGGATCGCGAACGCCGCCATCTTCGCGGTGCCGAAGTATGCGAAGACTCTGACCAGCGTCTACCAGCGCAAGGGCATCGACGTCCGCTTCAGACACGACCTGGTCGAGATCCGGGGTGACGCCCGGGAGGCAGTATTCGAGAACCTCGACACGGGAGACAGCGTGGCCCTGCCCTACGACCTTCTCCACGTCACCCCGCCAATGAGCTCGCCGGATTTCCTCAAGCGCAGCCCGCTCGCGAACGCCGGCGGCTGGGTCGACGTCGACAAGTTCACGCTCCAGCACGTGCGTTACCCGAACGTGTTCGGCCTCGGCGACGCCAGCAGTCTCCCCACCAGCAAGACCGGCGCCGCTATCCGCAAGCAGGCGCCGGTGCTCGTGAAGAACCTCGTGGCGACCATGGCAAAGCAGCCACTGCCCGCTCGTTACGACGGCTACACGGCCTGTCCGCTCGTGACCGGCTACGGCAAGCTCGTCATGGCCGAGTTCGACTACGACCTGACGCCGCGCGAGACGTTCCCCTTTGACCAGTCGAAGGAGCGCCGCAGCATGTACCTGTTCAAAGCCTACGCGCTCCCTGCACTGTACTGGCGTGCCATCATGAAGGGCCGACTGTAGTACGGGCGCGTCAGATCTTGGCCGGGGTTGCCGGGTGCGCCAATGCCGGCGGTAGCGGGGGCGCCAACTGCTGGCCGGGCGGGGACGAACGCGAAGAGGGCCCCGTTGCCGGGGCCCTCTCGATTGGTGTGGTGGCGTTGTTGCTTAGCTGCGCCGCCGCGCGACGGCCATGCTACCCGCGCCAAAGGCGAGGGCTCCCAGGCCGAGGGCCACGAACAGCCAGGACGCCGTGCCGCTGCTGCTGCTGCTGCTTTGCAGGCCGGTACCCGTCACCGGCGGCTTGGCCACCGGGGCAGGGGTTGGGGTCGGTGGCGTCACGTAGGTCAGGTTCAGGATGCTGAGGTTTCCGTTGTCCCAGCTCCCTGCCTCCTTGGCCAGCTTGCCGCCGATGTAGAAGGCGATCTGCGCCCCGTCCGTCCCGCAGTTCGGGGTTGCAGCCGGGTTCAGCCCGGGCACGTCCAGCACATACCGTGCCTCCGTCCCCTGGTTGAACACCGACGTGCTCCCGCAGCTTGCGCCGCCGATCCGCGCCTCGATCACGGTCCCTGCCGCCGGGTTTGCCCCGTCGACCAGCACCGAGCCTGCGAAGCGCGACGGTGGGTTCGGTGGCGACTCTGCTGACGCCTCGCGCACGCCCAGGGCGCCGCTGAGGACCAGCATCATCACTCCGAGCACCGCTGCAAGACCGACTCCGGCGAGCATCCTCATAACCCTGGTCATGCTTGCTTGCTCCATTTCCTGGTTGTCACGGCCATTTCGGTTCCTTGCACCCTGCTGTCACGTCCCGCCCCCTCCCCCGCTACGGGGGAGGGGACAGGGACGCTGACCTCAGTGCCTCTCAGGCCCCGACGTGGGTCGCGATTGTCCAGGTCACGTTGCCCGGCCCCTTGATCGCAATCCAGTAGGCCGCGCCGTTGTCCAGCGACGCCAGGTCGTTCGCACCGGGGACGCTCACGCCGGCCGGGAAGTACCCGAGCCAGTCCTGAGCCGCCGCATCCCAGCCGTACACGGCCGTGACCTCGTCGAAGATGTCGTTCCCCGCGTCGTTCGCGCCCGTGCCGTGCAGGGCGTCCCCAACCGGGATGTTGTCCGCGCCCGTCCACGTGACCAGGCTCCAGCGGAACGTCAACGTGAACGTTGCCGTGTTCTGGAGGTCCACCACGCGGTCGAACCCGATGTCCCCTTCGTCGTCATGCGCCATGACGAGGAAGTTCACGATGCCGAGCAGGCTGTTCGACACCTTCACCCACGACTGGCACTCGTCCGTCGCTCCCGCAGCCGCCAGCGGCGAGTTCGGGAACTCCTTCAGCGTGGTGTTGACTGCCGTCGAGAAGGTCGGGACATCCGTCACGAACTGGCGGTTGCCGTCGACGTTCAGGCCTCCGCCCGAGCGGTCGGCGATGATGCCCTGGCCCGCGTCGATCAGGAAGTCAACGGTCTCCGAGACGTTCCCGTTGAACGTGTCGTTGACGTTGCTCGTGAGCACCGGGTGGAGGCTCGTCGCCCCCGCCGGCACGTAGCAGAACCCGTCGCGGTCCATCGCGTGGAACACGATGTACTTGAACTGCGGCGTCTCGCCCGCTTCAACCGTCACGTCCTTGTAGCCCTTCCACAGCCAGTTCACCGTGGCCACGTTCGAGCTCACCGGGAAGTGCTTCCCACGAATGTCCGGGTAGTCCGCCGTCGCCGTAATCGTCGACGTGCCGACCTTGTCACCCGGCTTGCAGTGCTTGCCGCCACCAATCGTGTTGGTCGCGCAAGCGTCGTACGTCAGGTTGAAGTCCCCGTTCGCCGACACCATGGCCTCGCCGTGGTTGTCGGTGTACAGGACCAGGTCCCGCGCAATCGTCGGGTCGCCATAGGCCGCGCGGATGGCTGCCAGCTCGGCCGCCTTTGCCACGCTGCCGCCCAGCGAGTCGCCGATGCCTTCGCTGTTCACGCCGGCCTTGACCGGCGTC
>Ga0315281_10000683_pt1 | contig 47965 bp, 36 predicted proteins | sample YL17G07_0_MG_FD_204540 | JGI IMG/M metagenome (GOLD analysis project Ga0315281, IMG submission 204540) | Sediment microbial communities from Yellowstone Lake, YNP, Wyoming, USA - YL17G07_0 | ecosystem: Environmental > Aquatic > Freshwater > Lake > Sediment | place: USA: Wyoming | collected...
GTGGAAGAGGCCAAGGAGGACCTGGTCGAGATCATCGAGTTTCTCAAGGATCCGAACAAGTTCCGCAAGCTGGGCGGGAAGATCCCCAAGGGCGTGCTGATGGTGGGGCCGCCCGGCACGGGCAAGACGCTGCTGGCCCGGGCGGTGGCCGGCGAGGCCGACGTCCCGTTCTTCAGCATCAGCGGCTCGGATTTCGTGGAAATGTTCGTGGGCGTGGGCGCGAGCCGGGTGCGGGACCTGTTCGAGGAGGGCCGCAAGAACGCCCCCTGCATCCTGTTCATTGACGAGATTGACGCCGTCGGCCGCCACCGCGGCGCGGGCCTGGGCAGCGGCCACGACGAGCGGGAGCAGACGCTCAACCAGTTGCTGGTGGAGATGGACGGCTTTGACACCGGAGAGGGCGTGATCGTCATCGCCGCCACCAACCGCGTGGACGTGCTGGATCCGGCCCTGCTGCGCCCCGGCCGGTTCGATCGCACCGTCGTGGTGCCGTTGCCGGACGTGCGCGGGCGCGAGCGCATCCTGGCCATTCACGCGAGCAAGGTGAAGCTTGCCCCCAACGTGAATTTGATCACCATCGCCAAGGGCACGCCGGGCTTTTCCGGCGCCGACCTGCAGAACCTGGTGAACGAGGCCGCCCTGTTCGCCGCCCGCAAGAACCAGGAGCACGTGGACCTGTCGAACCTGGAATGGGCCCGCGACAAGGTGATGATGGGCGCGGAGCGGCGCAGCATGATCATGACCGATGAAGAGAAGAAGAACACGGCCTATCACGAGGCCGGGCACGCCCTGATGGGCTGCCTGCTGGCCAAGGCCGACCCGGTGCACAAGGTGACGATCGTCCCCCGCGGCCCCGCGCTGGGGCTCACCTCCTTCCTGCCGCGGGAGGAAATGCACACCCATGACCGGGAGTACCTGCGGGAGCGGATCATGGTGGCCATGGGCGGCCGCGCGGCGGAGGACCTGGTCTTCGGCGAGATCACCACCGGCGCCAGCAACGACATCCAGCAGGCCACCCGCATCGCCTGGAACATGGTCACGCAGTGGGGCATGAGCGACGCCATCGGCCCCATTCACCTGAGCGGGGGCGATGAACAGTTCGTCCTGGGCCGCGATATCGGGGTGGAACGCGTGTATGGGGAGGACACCGCCGAGATCGTGGACCAGGAAGTGCAGCGCATCGTGCGCAGCAACTATGAGCAGGCCAAGTCCCTCCTTGCCACCCACATTGACAAGCTGCACCAGTTGGCCAAGCGCCTGCTGGAGGTGGAAACCGTGGAAGGCGACGAATTGCGGGCCCTGCTCAGCCCCGCCTGAGACCTGGCCCAGGCCCGACGCCCTCCGCCGTGCGGGCCGCCTGCGCCCACCGGTGACCCCGCATGTACTACAGCGTGTTCAGGTGGTTCCCCAAGAGCGCCTTCAGCCGGCTGCTGGGGTGGCTGGCCTCCATCGCCTTTCCGGGCTGGCTGCTGCGCCCCGTCATCCGCGCCTATATTGGGGTCTTCTCGATCGACATGTCACAGTTTGCCCTGCCGGTGGAGGCTTACCCCACCTTCAACGCGTTCTTTACGCGGCCGGTGCGGGAGGGCGCGCGCCCGGTGCTGCAAGACCCGCGCATCCTGGTCAGCCCGGTGGACGGCGTGGTCGTCGAGGGCGGGCGCATGGACGACGGCCGCCTGGTCCAGTGCAAGGGCCGCACCTACAGCCTGGCGGAGCTGCTGGGGGGTGACCCGTCCTGGCCGAGCTACGATGGCGGGAGCTTTCTCACGCTCTATCTTTCGCCCCGGGACTATCACCGCATCCATGCGCCCTGCGCCGGCCGGGTGAACCGCTTCCGCTACCTTCCCGGCGCACTCTGGACGGTGAGCCCCGCGGGGGTGAGGGGCGTGCCCAACCTGTTCACCCGCAACGAGCGGCTGGTCACCTTCCTTCAGGCGGATTTTGGCGAGGTGGCCGTGGTGGCGGTGGGCGCAACCGTTGTGGGGAAGATCCGCGTGGTCTATCATCCCATCGTCAGCAACCTGCGCGGCGCGCGGCCCCTGGCGGAAACGCTGGCCGAGCCTCTGCTCCTGCGGCAGGGGGCCGAGTTGGGGCGGTTCGAGCTGGGCAGCACCGTGATCCTGCTGACGCGGCCGGGCGAGGTGGACCCGCACCCCCTGCAAGCCGGCGATCCGGTGCGGATGGGGATGCCCATCGGGCGGGTGACCCATGCTTGAGGAAGCCTTCGGCCCCGCGCCTCCGCCCGCGCGCGGCTCCGTGCCGGGCAGCGCCATGGAGAACATCAAGGACTACACGCTGGAGGGCCTCACCCGCTGGCTGGCGGATCGGGGCGAGAAGCCCTTCCGCGCCCGCCAACTGTTCCAGTGGCTCTACCAGCGCCGGGTGCGCTCCTACGGGGAAATGACGGACATCGCCAAGCCCTTGCGGCAGGCGCTGGCCGCGAACTTCTCCCTGGGCGCGCTGGAGACGGACGCCATCCGGCCGGCCGCGGACGGCACGCGCAAGTTCGTCTTTCGTCTGGCCGACGGCAAGCGCATCGAGTCCGTGCTGATGCCCAACGCCACCCACTACACCCTCTGCGTCTCCACCCAGGTGGGCTGCGCCATGGGTTGCGGCTTCTGCATGACGGCCCGGATGGGGCTGGAGCGCAACCTGACGCCGGGGGAGATCGTGGGGCAGGTCGTGGAGTGCGCGCGGGAACTGGAGACCGGCAAAATCCTGCGCAACCTGGTGTTCATGGGCATGGGCGAGCCCTTCCACAACTACGACCACCTGGTTGCGGCGCTGGACATTCTGGGCAACGACTACGGGTTCGGCTTTTCCTGGCGCCGCATGACGGTCAGCACGTCCGGGCTGGTGCCCGCCATCCGCCGCTTTGCCCAGGACCGGGTACGGGCCAGTTTGGCGATTTCGCTCAACGCGGTGGACGACGAGACCCGCGACCGGCTGATGCCGGTCAACCGCCGCTGGAACATCGCCGCCCTGTTGGATGCCTGCCGGGAGTTTCCGCGGGATACGCGCTCCCGCATCACCTTCGAATACATCCTCATGCGCGGGGTCACCGACGACTTGCGCGCGGCCCGCAAGCTGGTCAAGTTGCTGCACGGGATGAAGTGCAAGGTGAACCTGATCCCCTACAACGCCGGCCCGGGGAGTCCCTACGAGGCGCCCGCGCCGGAGCACGTGCGGGCGTTCCAGGAAGAATTGCTCAACCGGGGCCTGCTGGCCACGGTGCGCATCTCCAAGGGCCAGGACATCGCCGCCGCCTGCGGCCAATTGGTCACGGAGATACGCTCCCGCCCCCGGCGCGCCGCCGCGGGGTAGGGCCGCCCCTACCCCCAGAATCCCTCGACTGGAGCCGACATGTACGATCTTCCCCTCACCGGCGGCTGCCTCTGCGGCGACCTCCGCTATGCGGTGAGCGCCGTGCCCACCTGGGTCGGCCACTGCCATTGCAGCCTCTGCCGCCGCGCCGGCGGCGCGCTGTACGTGACGTGGTTCACCGTGCCCGCGCATGCCCTGGCGATGGTGCAAGGCAGCCCCACCCGCTTTGCTTCTTCGGAGCGGGCGGTGCGGCAACATTGCGCCCGCTGCGGCACGCAATTGACGTTTCAGCTCAACGCCAAGCCGGAGGTGTTCGATGTCACGGTGGGCAGCCTGGACCGGCCCGGCGTGCTGATGCCCCAGGAGCACCTCTTCTGGAAGTCCCGCGTACCCGGGTTGGAAATGCCCGACGGCCTGCATCGGCGCGAGGACGCATAAGTCGAGTGCGCAAGCACACCGGCCGCAAGAACCGATCCGGGACGCCTGGGAGCGCGTGCCCCCGCGGCGGCCCGTTCCGCAACCGGTTATTCCATTTACAAATCAAAGGTTAATAATTGGAAGCAAGAGGCTCTTGTGTCAGCAAAATTGGGGGTTCCACCCCCAAACCCCCGGCAGGGAGCACGCCCCCTGCACCCCATTGAATGGTTTAATTTTCTTGGCGGAAGTATCGCCAAGAAAATCTAAAAGGGGGGTGTGGGGGGACCTGTTCCCCCACATTGCTGTTTTTCGATTCATCCATGTTCGAATGAGAATTGGAATTACGCCTGCCGCGCCAGGTGGGCGTAGGCGTTGCGGAAGATCTGCAAGCCGTCGCCGTCTTCGCCGCTGTCGGGGCGGCGCGTCCAGCGGGGGTGGTTGGTGCGGTGGTTGAAGGCCTCGGGGTGGGGCATCAGGCCCAGCACGGTGCCCGAGGCGTTGCAGAGGGCGGCGATGCCCTGGGCCGCGCCATTGGGATTGGCGGGATACTCCTCCGTGGGCGATCCATCCGGCAGCGCATAGCGCAGCGGCGCCAGATGGCGCTCGACCAGCGCATCCACCAGGGCGTCGCTCTCGCCGATCAGGCGGCCTTCCCCGTGGCGCACGGGCAATTCCAGGTGCTCGATACCCCGCGTGAACACGCAGGGTGAGGCGGGGTCGCCCCGCAGATGCACCCAGCGATCCTCGAAGCGCCCCTCGGCGTTGGTGGTGAGCGTCACGCGTTGGCGCGCCGCCGGGACGGCCTGGGCTTGCCCCGCGGCGCCGGGGACATCCCCCGGCAGCAGCCCCAGCTTCACCAGCACCTGGAAGCCGTTGCAGATGCCCAGCAGCAGCCGCCCGCCGGCGACGAACACCTCGAGCCGCTCCAGGAAGGTCCCGCCGCCCAGCGCGTCCGGGAGGCGGCGGTAGCGGAAGCGGTTGGCGCAGGCCCGCCCGCTGCCCAGATCGTCCCCGTCCAGGAAGCCGCCGATCAGCACCACGAAGCCGTAGTCCGCCAGGTTCACGCCCGTCGTGTAGATTTCCGAGATGTGGCGCACGTCCACGGCCTCCGCCCCCGCGCGGCGGCAGGCATGGAGGGTCTCCTGCTCACAGTTGGTGCCAAAGCCGGAAAGGATCAGGGTCTTCATGGTTGAGGCGTCTGCCCAAGGTGATGTGCGGGTGCGTCCCGCGTTGGTCCGTTCACAACTCCCGCAGCGTCTTCTGCCAGGCTTCCTTCAGGTCCGCCAGCGGCGCGTCGAGCCACGCCTGGGAGTCCCCGCGCGCGGTGAGCCGGCCGTTGTGGGTAACCTCGCCCAGGCGCCGGCAGGGCACGCCCGCCAGGTGGCGCTCGAAGGCGGCGGCGTGCGCCGGGGTGACGGTGACCACCAGGCGGCTGGGCGTCTCCGAGAACAGCAGCTCGAAGGGCGCCAGCCCCTCCTGCCGCGCCAGGGCGCCGAGCTCCAGCGACATCCCCAGGCCGCCGGCGAAAGCGGACTCGGCCAGCGCCACGGCCAGGCCGCCGTCCGAGACGTCATGGGCGCTGCGCACGAGCCCCTGGGCCATGGCGGCGTGGAGGGCGCGGTAGCCGGCCCGGGCGCGCTCCGGCTGCACGCTGGGCACCCGGCCGCCCGGCAGCTCCATTTGCCCATAGAGCTCCGAGCCGCCGAGTTCCGCCCGCGTGTCGCCGATCAGGTACACGGCATCGCCCGGCGCCTTGACGTCCATCGTCACCGCGCCGTTCACGTCCGGCACGATCCCCAGCGCGGAGAACAGCAGCGTGGGCGGCACCGAGATGCGCAGGTCGCCCGAGACGTAATCGTTCTTCATGCTGTCCTTGCCGGAGATGAGCGGCACACCGTAGGCCACGGCGGTAGCGTACACGGCCCGGACGGCGCGCACGAGCTGGGCGGCCTTGTAGGCGGCGTCCGGGTTGGTGGGGGCAGGCAGCGGATCGCACCAGCAGAAGTTGTCCAGGCCGGCGATCTGGTCGGGATCCGCCCCCACCGCCACGACGGAGCGCACGGCCTCGTCCACGGCGCAGGCGGCCATGGCGTGGGCGTCCAGGTCGGAGTAGCGGGGGCAGAGGCCGTGGGCCACCGCCACGCCGCGGCGGCTCTCCAGCACCGGGCGCAGCACGGCGGCGTCGCTGGGGCCGTCGTCCGCGGCGCCCGTCAGCGGCTTGACCACCGACGCGCCCTGCACCTCGTGGTCGTACTGGCGCACGATGGATTCCTTGCTGCACACGTTGAGCCGCCCCAGCAGCGCCAGCAGCATGGGCGTGAGGTCCGCCGGGGCCAGCAGGCGGGGCGCCACCTGGGCCGGGGGCGTCCAGTGCGCCGCGATCCGCATGGGCGGCAGGCCCTCATGGAGGAAGTCCATGTCCAGCCGCGCCACCACCGCGCCGCCGTAAGTGGCGGTCAGCACCCCGGAGGCATTGAACTCCCCCAGCACGGTGGATTCCACGTCCATGGCGCGCGACAGCGCGAGGAACGCCTCCACCTTCTCCGGCGGCACGGCGGCGGTCATGCGCTCTTGCGCCTCGGAGACGAGAATCTCCCACGGTTGCAGGCCGGGGTACTTCAGGGGCGCGGCGTCCAGGTGAATGACCGCTCCGCCGCAGGCGCGGGCCATCTCCCCCACGGAGGACGACAGCCCGCCCGCGCCGTTGTCCGTGATGGAGTTGAACAGCCCCCGGTCCCGCGCCAGCAGGAGGAAGTCGAACATGCGCTTCTGCACGATCGGGTCGCCGATCTGCACGGCGGTGGCCGGCGCGTTCTCGTTCAGTTCGAGGGAGGAGAACGTGGCGCCGTGGATGCCGTCCTTGCCGATGCGCCCGCCGATCATGACGATCTTGTCGCCGGGGTCAATCCACTTCTCATGGCCGGGGCGGCCCCCGATGACCGCCGGCAGCAGCCCGCCCGTGCCGCAGAACACCAGCGGCTTGCCCAGGAAGCGCTCGTGGAAGGTGACCGAGCCGTTGACGGTGGGCACGCCGCTCTTGTTGCCGCCGTGCTCCACGCCCAGGCGCACGCCCTCGTAAACGCGGCGCGGATGCAGCAGCCGGGGCGGCAGCGGCTCGTGATAGAAGGGCGAGGCGAAGCAGAAGACGTCGGTGTTGAAGAGCAGCCGCGCCCCGCGGCCCGTGCCGAAGGGGTCGCGGTTCACGCCCACGATGCCCGTCAGCGCCCCGCCGTAAGGGTCCAGCGCGGAGGGCGAGTTGTGGGTCTCCACCTTGAACACCAGGCTCCACTGTTCGTCGAACTTGACGACGCCCGCGTTGTCGGTGAAGACCGACAGGCAGAAGTCCCGCGGCCCCAGGGCCTCGCGCACGGCGCGGGTGGCCCCCTGAATGTAGGTCTTGAAAAGGGAGTGGATGGTCTCCGTCTGGCCGTGCTCGTCCGTGTAGGCGATGTCGGCGTTGAAGATCTTGTGCTTGCAATGCTCCGACCAGGTCTGGGCAATCACCTCCAGCTCCACGTCCGTGGCCTCCGGCGCCAGGCCGGCGGCGCGGCGCGCGGCGATCACCTCCGGGCGCCCGTAGTAGGCGCGGAGGGTCTCCGCCTCCTCCCGGCTCAGCGCCAGCAGGCGCTCCTGGGAGATGGCCAACAGGCGCGCGGTGGACTCCAGCGCGAAGCGCTCCACGCGCACCTCGCTCCGCAGCGCCACGCGCGGCAGGTGGAACAAGGCGCTCCGCTGCCGGGCAAAATCAGGGCGGGCGATGATCCGCGCCTGCTGGATCAGGTCGTTGCCCAGCCACTCCCGCGCCAGGTGCTCCGCTTGGTGGCGCTTCAGCGCCCCGCGCAGGAAGTAGCCGGTGGCGGTGTGGACATGGTGTCCGGGGGCCAGGGGCCGGCCCAGGCGGTACTCGATGGATTCGCGCGCCGTGCGGCCCACGTTGTCGGTCACGCCAGGGCGCAGGCCCACCTCCACGTACCAGTCCCATTCCGACTCCGCGATGCCGGCGCCGTCCACGCGGCACAGGTGCAGCACGGGATCGGCGAACAACTCCTCGCCCAGGGTCTGGGGCGCTGCCCGCGCGCCGTCCAGCGCGGCGTCGTCGTAGCCGTAGACGGCGCAGGTGCGGATGTCCGTCAGGTGCAGGTGCGTGTGGCGGCGGATGCGGAAGAGCAGGCTGCGGCCCACCGGCTCCGGCAATTCAGGGCGCGTCAGGATTTCGATGCGATGGATCATGGGCTGGGTATGGGCTACGCCACGCTCCGGATCAAGCGGGTCAGGAAGCGGCTCGCGGTCAGGTCAGGCGCCGGCTCCCGGTGGTTGGCGACTTGGGGAGGCAAGAAGGCTGCAAGGCCGCGCCCAATGCGTTCAGAACTGCCCCGATGCAGCAGGACTTCCTGGGACGGGCCTTCACTGCCGCTGGCTTCCATGGGTCGGTTCCGGGTGGAATTGCTTGCTGCGCGCCGATTCGTGTTCATCCTAGCCGAAGTTCTGCCGTCCGCTGAAGGCCTGGTTGAGCGTCACATCGTCGGTGTACTCCAGGTTGGCGCCCACGGGCATGCCGCGCGCCAGGCGGGTGATCTTGGGCACCTTGCCCGCCAACACGCGGCTCAGGTGCAGCGCGGTGGCCTCGCCGGGAATCGAGGGATTGGTGGCCAGGATCACCTCTTGCACCGGCTCGCGCGCCACCCGCGCCAGCAGTTCGCGCACCTTGAGCTGATCGGGGCCGATGCCGTCCAGCGGGGAGATGGTGCCCATCAGCACATGGTAGCGCCCGCGAAACACGCCGCTGCGCTCCACCACGTAGATGTCGTTGGGCTGCTCCACCACGCAGATCACCGAGGCGTCGCGCCGTCCGTCGCCGCAGACCGGGCAGCGGGGCTCCTCGGCGTAGCCGAAGCACTCCTCGCAAAAGCGGATCTTGGTCTTGACCGCCACGATCGCCTCCGCCAGGCTGCGCACCTTGGCGGGATCGTCGCGCAGAATGCTGAAGGCCAGCCGCTGGGCCGTCTTTTGCCCCACCCCCGGCAGCCGGGACAATTCCTGCACCAGCCGTTCCAGCGAGGGCGGGGTATTCATGCGGTCAACCCGGGAATGCGCAGGCCGCCGGCCAGCTTGGCCATTTCCTCCTGCTGGAGCTTCTGCGCCCTGCGCACGCCTTCGTTCACGGCCGCCAGCACCAAGTCTTGCAGCAGCGCGAGGTCGCCGGGGTCCACCACGGCGCGGTCCAGCGCGATGGACAGGGCCTCGCCCTTGCCGTTGAAATCCATCTTTACCATGCCGCCGCCCACCGAGACGGGAATCCGCACCGCGGCCAATTCCTCCTGCTTGGCCTTCAGGTTCTGGCCCATTTCCTGGGCCTTGCGCAGCAGATCGCCCAGCTCACCCTTGAACATCGTCTTGATTCTCGGTATCGGCACTGTCCTGGGGGCCCAGGGTGACCCCCAGAATGCGGCTGTTGGGGAAGAAGCGCCGGAGGCGTTGCACGGAGGGGTCGGCCAGGGCCTGTTGGTGCCGGGCTGCCTGCTCCTGTGCGTCGCGGATCTGCTTGCGGCCGGCCAGCGTGCGCTCCTTCCGGGGTAGCTCCGTTGTATCACGGTTGCGGCGCAGTTCAAACGCCGGGCCGAAGACCTCGCGCAGGACGGGCTCCAGGGCGGCCCGGTCCTCCGGGGAGAAGTCCCTGGTCGTCCGCACCTCCACCTGCTCCGCGCCGATGGCCAGCACCTCCGCGCCGCGCAGGTCGGCCGCGAGGCGCCGCCGGGCCTGCGCCAGACGCCCCACCAGGCTCTGCCAGCGGGCATCGTCGCACAGGGCTTCCGGCAATTCTCCGGGGGGGGCCTCCGGGTCCTCCGGGTCGGGCGGGCTGTCGCCAGGGGGCGTCGCGGCGGAGCGCCCGGCGCCGCGCCGTCCCGCGGGGGGACGGTGGGGCGGCGGCGCGCCGGCGGCGGCCGTGGAGGGCGCGGCGGAAGGCGCCGGGGGCGGCACGGTGCGCACGGTCGGGGTGGGGGCGGCCAACGCCTCCGCCGGGGGGCGCGGCTCCCGCCGGGGAACGGCGCGGGCAGGCTCGCCGGGAGCCGCGCCCGGCTCCCCCGCGCTTCTGCCCAGCAGGGAGCGCGCGCGCTCCATCAACTCCGGCACCCCGACCAGCGGCTGCACGCGGCAAGCCTTCACCAGCGCCATCTCGAAGCAGGCGCGGGGAAAAGCGCTGTCCTTGATCTGCTGCTCCACCTCCAGGAACAGATAAAAGATCTGTTGCAGTTCGTCCGGCCCCACAGCCGCCTTGCGGGTCTCGTAGAACTGGGTGGAATCCTGCAAGTGGTCCTGGAAGTACGCGCTGCCCGCTCCCAGCGCCTGGTAGAGCGTGAGGTCCTTCGCCTCCCGCAGCAGCGCCTCCAGCAGCGCCGGCAAGTCGTGGCCCCGGCCCAGGATCAGCGCGAAGGCGTCCAGGGCCTGGTGCAGGGACTTGTCCAGGACGGCCGCCAACAGGTTCAGCACTTCGCGGTGGTCCATTAACCCGAGCAGCCCGAGCACGTCGGAATCCGCGGGCTCCGTCCCGGCGTAGGCGACGGCCTGGTCCACGGCCGTGAGGGCATCGCGCATGCCGCCGGCGGAGTTGCGGGCGATGGTCTCCAGCGCCGTGCGGGAGAACTTCAGCCCCTCCCCCGCCGTGGCCGCGGCGAGGTAGTCCACCATGCGCGCCAGCGGGATGCGGGGAAAGTCGTAGCGCTGGCAGCGCGACAGGATCGTGTCGGGGATGCGGTGCGGGTGCGTCGTCGCCAGGATGAACTTCACATGCGGCGGAGGCTCCTCCAGGGTCTTGAGCAGGGCGTTGAAGGACTCGCCCGTCAGCATGTGGACTTCGTCAATGATGTAGGTCTTGTACGCGCACTTGGCGGGGGCGTACTTCACGTTCTCCCGCAGCTCGCGGATGTTGTCAATGCCGCGGTTGGAGGCGGCGTCGATCTCGAACACGTCCGGCGCGGCGCCCTGGCTGATCTCCCGGCAGAGCGGGCAGACATTGCAGGGCTCGCCGTCCTTGACGGCGGGACAGTTGAGGGCCTTGGTGAGGATGCGCGCGGCGCTGGTCTTGCCCACCCCGCGCGGGCCGGAGAAGATGAAGGCATGGGCCACCCGTCCGGTGACGATGGCGTTGCGCAGGGCGCGGGCCACCGTCTCCTGGCCGATCAGGTCCTGAAAGCGCTGGGGCCGCAGCTTGCGGGCCAAGACAACGTAGTCTTCCATGGTCGCACTTCCGGGAGCCTGCACGTTGGGTCGGCAAAGGCAGAGTCGTTCGCGGGCACGGCCGGGGGTCTTCCCCCCAGGGGCGGGGAAGCCGGGTTCCCGCGGCACATCCTTGGAGTCGTGGTGCTGCTTCCTTTCGGACCTGACACGGTTGGAAACCTCGGATTGCGCAGGAACCCGGCCATTCGGCAGCGGGGATTTCGCGGCCCGTCCTGGGACTGCGACACCCCCGGAATCTTGCCCTGCCGGATGCGTTGGGGCCCGCCCACCGGCCTACGCTACCTGAACCGGAACGGAAGCGGAAGCGCTTCCGAGCATTCTCGGGACGCGGGCTGGCAGCCTGCCCGCACCGGGCGTCAATCGTCCGGGCAGACTTGCCTTGATCGCCCTATTCCTCCTCCAGCCCGGCCGCGCGGCGCCAGCGCGCGCCCCGGCCCCAAAGCCCGCGCAGGCCCGCCAGCAGCAGGACGGCGGTGATTCCCAGCAGCGTCGCGGAGATGGGCCGCGTGACCAGGATGCCGTATTCCCCGCCGGACATGGCCAGGGACTGGCGCAGGCTCATCTCCAGCATGGGGGAGAGGATCAGCCCCAGCACCACGGGCGCCACGTCGAAGGAGAACTTGCGCAGCAGGTAGCCCAGGCCGCCCATGGCCGTCATGATCCACACGTCCACCGCGCTCTGGTTGACCGCGTACACCCCCAGCACGCAGAAGAGCAGAATCGAGGGATAGAGGAGGCGATAGGGCACGCGCAACAGGTTCACGAAGATGCCCACCAGCGGCAGGTTGAGAATCAGCAGCACGACGTTGCCCACGTACATGCTGGCGATGAACCCCCAGAACAGGGCCGGCTGCTGCTCGATCAGCAGCGGCCCGGGCGCCACGCCATGCACCATCAGCGCGGCCAGCATCACCGCCGGGATGGGGCCGGAGGGCAGCCCCAGCGCCAGCATCGGCACGAAGGCGCCCGAGGCGGCGGCATTGTTGGCCGATTCCGGCCCGGCGACCCCCGCCACCGCCCCATGGCCGAACTGCTCCGGGTGCTTGGAAAGCCGCCGCTCCAGCGCGTAGGACACGAACGAGGAGAGGATATGCGCCGAGCCGGGGATGATGCCGATGACGAAGCCCAGCACGGTGCCCCGGCCGATCGGACCCCACGATTCACGCATCTCCGCCCGCGAGGGCAGCAGCTCCCGCAGGCGGGGCTTGGGAATCGCCGGTGGCGTCTCCAGCCCGGCCGTCAGCAGAATCTCGGAGATGCCGAACAGCCCCACGGCCACCGGCACCACGCCGATCCCGTCGCCCAGTTCCACGAGCCCGTAGTGGAAGCGGAAGTAGCCGCTCATCGCGTCAATCCCGATGGTGCCCAGGAGCAGCCCCAGGACGGACATGGCCAGGGTCTTGGCCATCGCCCCGCTGCCCAGGTGGCCCAGCACGACCAGACCCAGCACCATCAGTCCGAAGTACTCCGGCGGGCCAAAGCGCAGCGCGAAGGAGGCCAGCGGCGGGGCGAGCAGCATCAGGGCCACCACGCTCAGCGTCCCGGCGATGAACGAGCCGATCGCCGCGATGGCCAGCGCCGCGCCCGCCCGCCCCTTCTGCGTCATGGCGTAGCCGTCAATGCACGTCACCACCGAGGCCGCCTCCCCCGGGATGCGCATCAGGATGGAGGTGGTGGAGCCGCCGTACATCGCGCCATAGTAGATCCCCGCCAGCATCACCACCGCGATGGTGGGGCTGAGCCCGAAGGTGATGGGCAGCAGCAGGCTGATGCCCGCCAGCGGCCCCAGCCCGGGCAGCACCCCCACGAACGTGCCCACCACGCAGCCGACAACGGCATAGGCGAACACGGCCGGGGAGAGCGCCACGGAAAATCCCAGGCGGAGATTCTCCAAGGTTTCCAGCATCAGTCTTCCGTCCAGGTGAAGGGGCGCGGGTTGGGCCGGGCGCCGGCGCGGCGCCGCTCCCAAGGGCCGCCCGGGGATCCGCGGCCGTCAGAACAGCCGGGGTCCAGGCGGCAGGGGCACCTTGAGCAAGTCGTAGAATAAGTGATACGAGCCGAAGGACAGGACCAGCGACAGGGCCAGCACGACCCACCACCTTTGCCGCTCCATCACGCCCAGTACAAAGACCAGCACGGCCAGCGAGGAGAGCCGCCAGCCCAGCGGCTCCAGCAGGCCCGCCCAGACGGCGCAGGCCAGCAGCAGGCTCAGGGCGTGCCGGCCTCCGCCCCAGGCGATGTCCCCCAGCGGCGGCGTGCGCCGCGTGGCGACCAGCAGCCCCAGCCCGGCGAGCAGCCCGGCCAGCGCCAGCGGCAGATAGCCGGGCCCCGGATCGCGCAGGGAGCCCAGGGGCAGCCTCAGGCTCTGCCAGCCGACGCCCAACGCCAGCGCGACCAGTGCGATTCCCGAGACGCGGTCGCTGCCCATGCGGATAAGCGGCCTCAAGCGCATCGAACCCGGGCCGCCACTACTTGGCCTCCGCGATGCGGCCGATGCGCCCCAGCGCCAGGGCGAGCCGCTTGGCGTCGCGGTCCCAGAACGCCTGGAATTCCGGCGCGTCCAGGTACTGGATCGGGGTTTCCTGCTTGGCCATGGTGGCCTTGAAGTCCGGGTCGCTGACGCTCCCGGCGATTGCCGCGCGCAGGGTCTTCCGCACGGGTTCCGGTGTGGCCTTGGGGACGAATACGCCCGCCCAGATGTAGAACTCCGCGTCGTAGCCCAACTCCTTGAAGGTCGGGACATCCGGCAGGGCCTCCACGCGCTGGGCGCCCCATCCGGCCAGCGGCCGCAGCTTGCCGGCCTTGATGTGGGGCAGCACGACGCCGGGGCCCGAGGCCAGCGCATCCACGTGCCCGCCCAGCAGCGCCGTCAGCGCCGGCCCGGCGCCCGTGAAGGGCACGTGCTTGAGCTTGATGCCCGCGGCGTGGGCAAACATCTCCATCGCCATGTGCAGGGTCCCGTAGATCCCCGACGATGAGAACGAGATCTGCCCGGGCCGCCGCTTGGCGTCGGCAACGAGGTCCTGGACCGTGTGCCAGGGACTTTCCGTCCGCACCACCAGGATCGTCGGGTCGGAGCTGATCAGGGCGATCGGCGCGAGCTGGTCCGTGGTATAGGCCGGCGCGCGGTCAAACAGCTTGTCCGCTTCCGGGATGATGGAAATGCTGGAGAGCGCCATCAGGACGGTATATCCGTCCGGCCGGGCGTTGGCGACGACCGCCATGCCCACCGCGCCGCCCGCCCCTTGGCGGTTGCTGACGATCACGGGCTGCTTGAGCACCTTCTCCAGGGCCGCGGCCACGGGACGCGCCGTCTGGTCGGCCACGCCTCCCGGCGGGAAGGGCACCACCATGGTAATGGGCCGGGAAGGGAACGGCTCCTGCGCACGGGTGGCCGCGGGCAGCAGCAGCAGCAACGCCGCCAGCAAGCTCAATCGTCGGGACATGGCTGGGTCTCCGGGTGGTGGGGTGAATTCTGATCGGGACGGAGCAAGTGGTCGCACCGGGCCGATTGCGGAGCCGCCCCGCGCTGGGACAGGCAACGCGGCTTGCGCCGGGGCCATGACCCGCGGCAATCCACGGGCCGGGCAGCAATCGGAAGCCCCCTCAAGCCCGGCCACTATAGTTCAGAGGGCGCGGCTTGAAAAGCCCAAAACTCCGCGGCGTGCGGAGGCAAGCGCACCTGCCGCACCGCGATTCCGCGCGCACGGTGCCGGCCCATCCGCATAGGATGGCTGCCGGCGGCGCCAGGCGGACGAAGCGGCAGGAGCGTATGACGCACGGCGGAGGAGCGGGGAGGGCGGCCCGGGTCATGACGGGGCAAGACTCACCGGCGCAACCTCTCTCCGCGCGGAGCACCCACTGCCTGGGCGTGGCTCGGAGCCGGAGGATTCTTCCCCCGCGCCAGCAGAAGCCGTGCGGGCGGCGTTGCGATTTTTGCTGCGGGCTGGCCTGCCTTTCCAAGTTGACCTGACAGTGTCGCAATTCGCGCCCGAACGAACCCGGCCTAAAGGTCGTATAGAGCCTTGGTTCGATGGGGGAGTTGTTTCTTGGAAGGCAAACCGCCAAGTTTGTAATAAATAGAACCGCAGCGGGATATTTTACCGAAAATTTTGCTTGCTTTTTATAGTGTGCCCGTGAGATAGTCACCGAAAGTGTTCGCAGGTCCATGTCGAGCCGGTCAAAGGGAGGGTGCAGCCATGGTCGCCAATTCGTTGCGTTCCGCAATGCTGTGTTTGGCCGTTTCACTGTTGCTGGTGGGGTGCGGTGGCAGCGGTGGTCAAAGCCCAGTGACCTCCGGTGGCGATTCGATCCAGCAGCCCACGGACAACCCCACGGCCCCGACTCCCAACGGACAGCCCACGGACTTCAAGTTTACCCTGCCTGTGTATTCCGAGTCCGACGGGGACGCCACCGCCAGCCTGCAGACGCTGTTTCGCAAGCTGGCTTCGGCGGCGGCGACCCGGAGTGTGTCCGGCCAACTGCTGGTGATCCATGAAGAGGGCACCAAGATTTCGGAAAAGATCTACGACTGGCAATTGGATGTGGACCTGACCAAGTACCAGATCACGACCAAGGTCAAGATTGACCTGGTTCCGGGCTCCTACAATTTCTATTTCCTGCTGAACGGCAAGGGCGTGCAGTTCGGGGGCAAGACCCCGAATTCCCGCTTGGTGCTCGAAGGCGGACTGAACGAGGTGCCGATGGTGCTCAATCCGATCCTGGGCACCACCGTGAAGAGCGTAACCGACCTGAAGACCTTCGCAACGTTCCCCATCGAGTACAATCCGAAGGACGCCAGCACGTTCACGGATCCGAAACTGGGCGTCTCCATCAATGGAGTCGAGCAGGTGTATTCCCTGAATTCCCAGGTTGACTTGGATTTCCTCACGCTGTTCTTGCTGCAAGGCACGTATGTGATTCAAGTGCGCTTGTACGATGGCGCATTGCTGGTCGGGCGGGCCGATGCGGAGCCCGTCACGCTGCCCTTGCCCGCGCCCGATCCGAATGCGCCGCCGCCCTCCCAGGGCCTCATCCAGCCGCTGGAGGCAACGGCGACGGTGTTCTACGACCCGACAACGGGCGCCAGCACGGTCAACTTCAGCATCCCGCAGGACGTCACGGCGACGTCGACAGCGCCCGCTTCGGCGGTGGCCAGCCTTGTCGGCCCGGATAACTCGCTGGTGCAGCAGACCCTGGACCTCACCGCGTCCGGCGCAAACCTTGTGAATTTGACGGCGATGACCGTCCCCGGTTTCAATCCGGGCGAGATCACCTGGTCGTTGGCCATTTACAACGGCAACGGCGGGATGAGCGCCTACTGCGCGCAAACGGTGACGCTGGCCCCGCCCGGCGCCACGGACACAACGGCCAGCGGGACGTATGTCTGCAAGCTGAACGTGCTGGGCAGCGCGCTGGCGCAAAAGTTGGCCCTCCATCCCGCGTCCAACGTGACGGTATCCGTCAACGACGGCAAACCGGTGGCGGGCGCGGTCCTTGCGGTGGACTCCATTCCGGCCGGGATCACGGGCGCGGGCCAGGCCCTGGGGACGACGGCAGGCAGCGTGGCGTTCTTTGTCCCCGCCGGCAGCCATCGCTTCTCCGTGTCATCCAATTTGTGCGATGCGACCGGAACCCGGATCGTCCGCACCGCCAGTTCGACGGTGACCATTGTGGCGGGACAGGAGAATACGGTGCCGTTCACCCTGAGCCCGGTCGCAATACCGACCGTCGCCTGTGGGTCCACTCCGGGGCCGGTCACCAACTTGGTCGCGGTCCCGTCCAGCCATGCGGTCAACCTCACGTGGACCAACCCGGCCGCTCCCTTCACCGGGGTGACGCTGGTGCGCTCGGTGGTGGACTATCCGCAGACCCGGACCGATGGGAGCGTGGTTGCGGAGACCGACGCCGCCACGGCTCAATACCTGGATTCCAACCTGGAGAACGGGCAGGTCTATTATTACACGGCCTTCTCGCACGATGCGGTCTCGGTCTGTTCCACCTGCGCCAAGGTGCAGGTGCTGCTGTCGCCCAGCCGGGTGACGCAGTTCATGGCCACGGCCTCGGACGAGCACACCATCGCCCTGCAGTGGACGAACCCGGCCGACCTCAGCTTCACCGGGGTGACGATCCGCCGCTCGACGAGCGGATACCCGGCCACCCAGGTTGACGATGATCTGGTGGCGGATCTGGCGGCCGGCACGGTCAACTATGCCGACTCTGGGCTGAAGGACGGAGTAACCTACTACTATTCGGCCTTCGCGCACGACGGCGGCAAGCACTTCTCCGCCGCCGCAAACGCCGGGGCGACCACGCCGAAGTTGCCGCCGCCCCAGCCGGGGAACGTGACGGATCTGAAAGTCGTTGGGGATCCGACCGTCGCGACTTTGTCCTGGACCAACCCGATCAGCCCGATCTTCGTGGGCGTGACGATTCGCCGCTCCACCAGCGCATTCCCCGCGGCGCCGACCGATGGGGAGTCCGTGGCCGTGGATCTGCCGGATAGCGGGTTCGCGGATCGAGGGCTGACCAGCGGTACAACGTACTATTATACGATCTTCACTCGCGACTCCCTCTATCGCTACTCGTCGGGAGCGAAGATCGCCGTCACATTGCCTTACCCGCCGATTCCGTCGAACGTCACCGGCTTGGCGGCGGCAACCACGGAGACATCCGTGACGCTGAATTGGGTTGACCCGACGGAAACGAACTTCACCGGCGTGCTGATTGTCCGTTCGACCCAGGCCGCCCCAACCTCACCGACCGACGGGACGAAGGTGGCGGACCTGACAGCCTCTGCGACGAGCTTTGTCGACAGCGGGCGGACCGCCGGCACGACGTACTACTACACGCTGTTCAGCCATGACGCCCTGCCGCGCTACTCATCGGGCGCGAGCCTGAGCGTCACCCTGCCCACTCCGCTCCCGCCCCCGGTGCCGTCGGCCCCGGGCGATGTCACGAACCTGAAGGCGGGGATCCTGGGAGACGAGGACGACGTGGCGCTGAGTTGGAGCAACCCGTCCTCCACCACCCTGACGGGCGTGATGATTCGCCGCTCCACGGCCGCATTCCCGGCGACGCCGACGGACGGCACGCTGGTGGCCGATCTCCTCGCGACTTCGTACGCGGACAGGGAGTTGAAGCGCGGCACGACGTATTACTACACGCTGTTTACCCACGACGGTGCCGGCAATTACTCCGGCGGCGCGCGGGTGAGCATCGCGTTGGCGCCGATTTCAGCGCCCGGCAACGTGAGCAGCCTGACGGCGGTGGTCGGCGGAGACGGTGACGATGTGGATTTGGACTGGGTGAATCCCACGGCCAAGAACTTGACGGGCGTGACGATTCGGCGGTCCACGACGGGCTATCCGAAGTCCCCGACGGATGGGACGCGGGTGGCGGACTTGTTGGCGACCCACTACACGGACGCCGACCTGCCGCGCGGAGCCACGTATTACTACACGCTCTTCGCGCACGACAATGACGGGCACTACGCCACGGGCGCCACGGTCAGCGTGACGGTGTCCATGCCGTTGCCGCCGCCGCCGAAGGCGCCCGGCAACGTGACGCACTTCGCCGCCACCCTCAACGCGGGCAAGGTCTCGCTGTCGTGGACCAATCCCACGGACAGCGGCTTCACCGCCGTGACGATTCGCCGCTCGACGGCCGGGTTCCCTTCCGCGCCCTCCGACGGCGACTTGTTGGTGGATACGAGCGGGACCAGCGCGGTGGATTCCAAAGTGCAAAGCGGCACGACGATCTTCTACACCGCCTTTGCACACGACGCGCAGTTGGACTACGCGTCCGGTGCCAGCGTGTCCGTGGCCGTCCCGCCCGTGGTGACCCGCCCGACGTCCGTGACGATCGTGGCCAGCCGGACGGCCAAGCCGGCGAACGGCAAGGAGGTCGAGGTTGACCTCGATTTGCCCGCGACCGTCAAGATCCCCGCCGCCTCGGATATCGTGGTACTGGCGGGCAATGCGGACTTCTACCTGCTGCGGTTGGATCTGGGCGAGGTGAAGTGCTACTACCTCGGCGGCAAGTGGGATGCCGTGATGAAGGGCTCCAAGGAGTCGGACATCAAGCGGGTCGTCAAGAGCCCGACCTGTACCGGAGACAACAAGGCGGGCAGTTCCGTGTACGTCAAGCGGGAGATCGAGGCGCGGGTCATCACGGGCGATCCGGCCTACCCAACCACCACCCTCTCCGTCACGATTCCGGTGCTGGAGTGGCATGAGCGGAGCCGGGACGAGCGAGAGTCGGAGGGTCGGCGCTAGGCCCCGGCTCGCATTGGCTTGAATGGTTCGGAAACCCCGGAGGGGCGAAAGCCCTTCCGGGGGGGTTTTTTGGCCACGCCGGAGGGCCAGCCTGCGCCGCGGCCTGCGCCGCGCGAGGCGCACCGGGCCGAGCCAAGGTCTGGCGCCGGATTGGGGCATGGGGAGGCCCCCGCGCGCGGAACTCCGCGCATCCTTGCTGGAACCTGGGGACTATCGGGGTGGGCTGGCCGGGGCGCTGGGCGTCTCGGGCCGGTGCAGCCAGCGCCGGTGGTTCCAGGCCCACTGCTCCGGGAACCTCCGGATGTGCGACTCGATGGCGTCGCTGATGACCTGGGTCAGCTCCAGCTCCGGATGCGCGCTGTCGCGCAGGGCGGCCGTCACGGGAATCTCCCGGAAGTCAAAGCAGTGGGACCCGTCCGGCCTGCGCTCGCCGAACGCCGTCACGATGGCGGCGCCCATCCGCAGCGCCAGGCTGGCCGCCACCCGCGGCGTGCGGGCGGGCCGGCCGAAGAAGTTCACGTAGACGCTTTGGGCGTCAATGTCCTGGTCAATGGCCACCACCAGGACGTTGCCATTCTTCAAACAGCGTAGGATCTGCCGCCCGGCGTCCGGGCCGCCCCGCTCCACGACGCGCATGAAGTCCGACTGCCTCTGCCGCGTCATCAGCGCATTGAGGCGGGGGTTCGCCAGGGATCGCACCACGGCCAGCGCGGGAATGCGCAGCCGGTCGAACGCCGGGGAGAGCAACTCCCAGTTCGCGCAATGGGCCGTGACGAGGATCACTCCCCGTCCCCGGGCGTGGGCCTCCCGCAGGGTCGCCACGGCCTCCAGGGCCAGCCAGCGCTCGCTTTCCCGCCGCAGGCGGGGCATGGCCAGCGCCTCCAGGGCCGTCATGCCCAGTTGCTGGAAGCAGCGCGCGATCATCCGCCCCCGCGCCCGATCGTCCAAGAGGGGGAAGGCGATGCGCAACTGATAGTCGCAGACGGCCCGGTCCGTGCGGGCCAGGGCGTATCCGATTCTGCCGATGGCGCGTCCCACGCGCTGCGCGGCGGGGATGGAGAGCCGGCCCACCCAGGCCAGCAGCGCGCGGGCGAGGACATATTGCACGGCGCGCCGCAGCCGCCGCCAGCGCGGCGACTTCCGGGTCTCCAGCGGCTTGTAGTCGGGGTTGGTGCTGTGCATGCCCAGTCAGGCCAAAGGGGATTGCCAGAGCGCCAGGAATTCCCGGTTGCCGCTCTTCTTTCCCACGATTGGGGAGTCCATTTGGCCCAGGAGCCTCAGACCGAGGGCCGCGCCCGCCTGGCCGACCCGCTCCATCACTTGTTCATGCACGGCGGGGTCGGTGACACGTCCGCCGCGGCCCACATGCCCGCGCCCGGCCTCGAACTGGGGCTTCACCAAGGCCAGGACGTGGCCGCCCGGCGCCAGGAACTTCACCGCATGTTGCAGCACCGTGGTCAGCGAGATGAACGAAACATCCACCACCGCCAGCTCCACGCGGCGGCCCAGGGCCTCCGGGCGCAGCGCGCGAATATGGGTGCGCTCGATCACGGTCACGCGCGGATCGGTGCGCAGCTCCCACGCCAATTGGCCGTACCCCACATCCACGGCGAAGACATGGGCGCAGCCCCGCAGCAGCAGGCAGTGGGTGAACCCACCCGTGGACGCGCCGATGTCCAGGGCCGTCCAGCCGGAGGGATCGAGCCCGAAGGCGGCCAGCGCCGCTTCCAGCTTGACCCCGCCGCGGCTCACGAACGGATGGTCCTTGCCCGTCACCTGGATGTCGGTCTCGGGGTCCACCTTGAATCCGGCCTTGGTGGCCGGCCGGCCGGCGACGCGCACCAAGCCGGCGAGGATCAGGGCCTGTGCCCGTTCCCGCGAGGGGGCCAGCGCCCGATCCACCAGCACTTTGTCCAGCCGCTCTTTCATCGAGGCCAAGTTGACGGAGCCGGAAGCGGGCCGCCACGGGGGGAGCGCAAGCGCAGGCGGCGACCCGGCGGCCATCAACTGATGAGCTGGAGGACGTCGTTGTAGGTCACGAACAGGATCAGCAGAATCAGGAGGGAGAACCCGACCATCTGGGCCCGCTCGCGCACCTTGAGGCTGAGCGGACGGCCCGTAACGCCCTCGATCCCCAGCAGGAAGATGTGGCCCCCATCGAGCACCGGCACCGGCAGCAGATTGAAGATTCCCAATTGCAGGCTGATCACCGCCATGAGGAACAGCACGGTATCCAGGCCCGTGCGGACGGCCTCTCCGATGACAACCCCGATCTTGACCGGTCCGCCCAACGCATCCATGCTGCCCTTGCCGACGACCAACTGCCCGAGGAAGGAGAAGGTGGCGCCGGAAATGTTCCACAGGCGCGTGCTTCCCAGCACCACGGAATCAACGAACCCATAGCGCTCGCGGTAGGTGCCGGGCGAAATCCCGATGACCCAGGTCGAGTTCTGATGGCTGGGCGTGATGGCGAGGCTGACGCGCTTGCCGGCGCGCTCGACGTCGAACGCCAATGGCTTGCCCTCGCTTTTCTGGATTTCCACCGGCATCTGGTCCCACTGGGTGACGGGCCGGCCGTTGATCGCCAGGATGCGGTCTCCGGACTCCAGGCCCGCCGCCTTGGCCGGGGAGCGGCTGGAAAACGATCCCACCACCGGCTCCATCAGGGGCTTCCATCCAAAGGGCTCCTTGGCCACGAAGGCCAGCGCCGAAGCGGAAAGCTCCACGGTTTCCGCGCCCCGCCGGACCCCCAGCCGCAACTCGCCGCCGGCCATCCCCTGGTCGCCGATGGCCCGGTCCACCGCGACCCAGTTGGGCGTCGCCGTGTCTCCCACGCGCGCGATGCGGTCGCCGGGGAGAAAGCCCGCTTTCTCCGCGGCGGAGCCCGGCGCGACCCCGGCCAGAATGGCCGGCTCCAGCCGGTAGCGGGGAGATTCAACGCCCAGCATGAAGACCGGCGGCATCAACAGGAAGGCCACCACCAGGTTCATCACCGGCCCGGCCGCCAGGATGTAGAAGCGCTGCCACTTGGACTTGGCGGCGTAGTTGCGGGGATCGGAGGGATCCTCGTCATCCAGGTTTTGGCCGAAGAGCTTGACGTACCCGCCCAGGGGAATCCAGGAGAGCATGTACTCGGTCTCCCCGATCTGCTTGCCCCACAGCCGCGGCGGAAACCCGATGGAGAAGCGCTCCACCCGCACCCCGACGTGCCGCGCCGCCAGGTAGTGCCCCAACTCGTGGACGAATACCAGGAAACTCAAGACGAGAATGAACGAAACGACGGTCAGTATCATGCGGCTCTTGCCTCTTCGATCAGCGGTTTGGCGGCTGCCCGGCCCCACGCGTCGGCGGCAATGGCATCCTCCACCGACGCAATGGAACGCAGGAAGGACGGGGCGTTGCGTTCCCCCAGGGCGCTCTCCAGCGACTTCATCACCTGCTTCAGGATACCGGCAATCCGGGCGAAAGGGAATGCGTCGTCCAGGTAGGCCGCCACGACGCACTCGTTGGCGCCGTTGAGCACCGCGGGCGCGCCGCCGCCCAACGCCAGGGCGTCCAGCGCCAGGAACAGACAGGGATAGCGTTCCGGGAGCACCGCCTGGAAGTCCAGCCGGCCCACCTGGGCCAGGTCGAGCCGGGGCAGGTCGAGCGGCAGCCGCTCCGGGTGCGCCAGGCAGTAGGCGATCGGGGTGCGCATGTCCGGCAGGCCCAACTGCGCGAGCACGGAGCCGTCCACGAATTCCACCAACGAATGGACGATGCTCTGGCGGTGGATCAGCACGGAAATCCGGTCGGGCGGCAGATCGAACAGCCAGCGCGTTTCGATCACCTCCAGGCCCTTGTTCATCATGGTGGCCGAGTCAATCGTGATCTTCGGCCCCATCTTCCAGTTGGGGTGGTTGAGGGCCTGGCTGCGCGTGACGGATGCCAGGGATTCCACCGGCAGGTCGCGGAACGGGCCGCCGGAGCCGGTGAGCAGGATGCGGCGCACCGCCCGGCCGTCGCTCCCGTTCAGGCATTGGTAGATGGCATTGTGCTCGCTGTCCACGGGAAGCAGCACGCTGCCGGTTTCGCGCGCCAGCGCCACCATCAGCTCGCCCGCCAGCACCAGCACCTCCTTGTTGGCCAGGGCCACTTGCTTGCCCGCGAGGATGGCGGCATGGGCCGGACGCAATCCGATGGCCCCGACCATGCCGGCGACCACCTGGTCTACCCGCGGATCCGTCGCCACCTCGAGCAGGCCGTCCATGCCCGACCGAATGGCCGTCCGCCCGCCCCCCGGCCTGCGCCGCCGCAATGCGTCCGCGGCGTCGGGGTCGTATACCACCGCCACGGCGGGACGGTGCGTCTCGATCTGCTCCCCCAAGCGGTCAATATTGGCGCGGGCCGCCAGGGCGTGGATGCGGTAGCGGCCCGGGAAGCGCCCGGCCACGTCCAGCGCGTTGACGCCGATGGAGCCGGTGGACCCGAGGATGGACAGCACCTTCTCAGACATGGCCGGTCCACCGGGAGGGAAGATGGGGCCGGGCGAAGTCCCTTTCTCCGGCGGAAAAGCCGCACGCCGTCAGAGGTAGAACAGCCAGAGGAAGTAGTAGAAGAACGGAGCGGCGAGCAAGTAGGAATCCATGCGGTCCAGCAATCCGCCATGGCCGGGAAGAAACGAGCCGGAGTCCTCCGCCCGGGTGAGCCGCTTCAATTTTGACTCCAGCAGGTCTCCCATCTGGGCGACCGCCGCCAGCATCACGGCGAGCACCAACAACTCCAGGAATCCGAAGTTCAACCCGCTGCCCCCCAGCCAGGTCCACGACACGATGGCGGCCACGAGCCCGCCCCCGATTCCGGCCATGGCCCCTTCCACCGTCTTCTTGGGGCTCACCTCGGGCAGCAACAGGCGCTTGCCGAACAGGCTGCCGACCAGGTAGGCCGCCGAATCGTTGAGCGTCACCACCAGGAACAGGAAGCCCAGCACGCCGCGGCCGTCCGGCAGCCGTGCCAGCAGGGTCAGATGGTTGATGAACCACGGCACCAGGATGAGGCCCAGCAGCGCGGCGCCCGCGTGTTGGAGCTCGCGCGGGGTCTCCTTGGGCCCCCGGAACCAGACGAAGAAGATGGCCAGCAGCGTGGCCACGAATAACATCGCCAGCAGGCCCTGTTGGCCTCTCCAGACCGCCCCCAGGCCCATCAGCCCCGCGCCGGTCATGAGCGGCGCATAGGGCAGGGCCGGCCCGATGCCCACCTCGACCAGGGTCAGGTACTCGTGCAGCCCGTACATGCCGGCCGCCAGCACCAACAGGCCCACCACGAACGGCGGCGCGAACGCGATGATGAGCAATACCAGCGCCAGCGCGGGAACGCCGGCCAGCAGCCGTTGCCGCAGATTGCGCTGCCAGCCCTGGCTTTGCTCCAGGGCGGCCAGGAAGCGGTAGTTGCCCCCCTCGCCGGGAACGGGGTCGTCCGTCCGCCCAAAGGACGGCCAGCGAGGCTCCGGTTTGTGCTCCGCCATATCCAACCTTGCCGATGAGAGTCCGACGCAACCTGTCCACGCCGCCCACCGGGAGCGGCTTCCAGCGTGCCCCGCACGGCCGGCCCCCGGCTACGGCGGCCAGCGGTCCCGCGATCCATCCTGCTCCGCGCTCCCCGAGCGCTCCTCACGCGCCTTCCGTGCCGGGAGCGCGGGCACGGCCGCACTACCGCAAGTAATGCTCCAGGAGGCTCTGGCGCACCGCAACCACCGCGGTGGGCACGACGGCAAACACCACGGGCGGCTGACCGTCTTGAGGGTACACCACTTGCGCGTTTTCCACCGTGCTCAGGAAGATGATCCGGATTTCCTCCCGTGTGTTCACCAACAGCCGGCCCGTGCCCACTCCGCTGCGGACGACCGTGTCGCGGGTGAACTGATGGCCCTCACCCACGGTTCCCAGCACGGAGAATCCGTTGCCGTAGAACAGCGCCAGGAGCATCGGGAGCACGGTCTCGTCGAACTTCTTCTCCTGGATTGCCTTGCGCAGCGTGACATCCTCGGCGACCTGTTCCTCCCAGCCCAGCTGCCCGGCGATCCCGGCCAGGAATTGGGTCGGGCTGCCGGGCGGGGCGGCGTCCATCAAGGCCCCGAGCACCCCCGGGGGCGGCGGATTGCCCGCCCCGTTCTCCGCCGCCGGCTTGCCGTCTCCGGGTGCCGACTTGCCGGCGCTGGAAGAGAACAGAGAGCATCCGGCGAAGGCCATCACCACCAGCCCCACGACCGCGGCGACGGCGGCGTGCCGGGCCGTGCCCAGGCGGCGGCGCAGGCCGCGCGGGGCCACAACCCCGCCGTCCGCATGTGGGACTCGCCGCAGCCTCAAGCGCGTGGAAGCCATGCAAGAGTTCACGATCTATCCGTAGCAGGCCCCTGCCCTACGGGCAAGTGCGCCTCCTATTGCGGGCTCCCGGCCGCCCCGGCCACGCAGGGCGCCCCGCGCGCCGGGCATCCGGATCCTGGCGCGCGGCGACCGGTCGGCTGCGGCGTGGCGGTCAGCCACGGTGGGCCGCGGCTTGGACCGGCTCCAGACCGTCGCTCACCGGGACATCCTCCGGGACGATCTTGAGATTGGACGCCTTGGCCTGGTGCAGGATCAGCGCGGCGAAGTCGCAATCGGTAAAGCCGTTGCCGATCAGGCTTTGCAGGATTTCCCGCACCCCCGCGGCCGTGGGCAGGGGCACTTCCAGCTCCCGCGCGGCTTGCAGCCCCAGGTCCAGGTCCTTGCGCAGCAGGAGCGGGGTGAACAGCGGGGTGAAGTCCAGCTTCACGTAGGCGGGGGTCTTGTAGCGCGTGAAGGTGGAGCCCATCACGCTCTTGTTGATGAAGTCCAGGAAGGCATGACGGGGCACGCCGCCCTTCTCCGCCAGCACCGTGATCTCCGCCAGGGTCTGCGCCACGATCCCCAGCATCACGTTGTGGCAAATCTTGACCATGCGGGCCAATTCGCCCTCGCCCACATAGGTGACGCCCGCGCCGATGGCCTCCAAATAGGGCAGCACGGCGTCGTAGGCTGCGCGCGGCCCGGAGGCCACGACGCCCAGGCGCCCGGCCTTGACCACCTTGCCGTTGCCGCTGACGGGCGCCGCCAGCATGACCGTGCCCCGCTTTTCCGCAGCCGCCCGGACGGCCTGGGACGCCTCCCTGGAGACGGTGGAGCAATCCACCAGGATCTTCGGCGCCCGGGCACCGGTCAACACGCCCCGCGGGCCCAGCGCCACGTCCTGCAAGTCCTTGGAGGCGGAAACCATGATGAAGACCACGTCCCGGTCGGCCAGGTCCGCGGGCGCATCCACGATGCGCGCTCCCGCCTGGGTCAGCGGCTCGGCCTTGGCGCGGGTGCGATTGTACGCGGTCAGATCGCAGCCGGCCTTCAGCAGGCGTTCCGCCATGGGGAACCCCATGTGTCCGGTGCCGATCCAACCGATGGTGTGCTGCTTCAGGTTCTGGGTCGTGGGCATGTGCATTCCATTTCAATGGCGCCGCGGCGAAGCGAGCGGAAGCGGTGCGGGCGGCGTGGGGCCGCCTGGAAAGGCGGCGGACAGGGGTTCGGGCCGAAGCCCGGCACCGGAAGCGCCCACCGGGCCGCTCCCACGCCCCAAGGCCGCGGATCATGGGTTATAGTATAGGGGCGCCCACCTGGCAATTGCCGGCCAAGGCGCAGGTGCGGCGATTGGCAGCCGCGGTGGAGCGGTTGGATGGCGGCGAAGGGGCGACAAGGGGATTCGGAAGATCGCGCGCGAGGTGGGCGCGGGGGTGAGCGTGGCGCAGAGGGTGCGGGCGACGTCCGTGACCGATTTATCGCCCGTATAAGAGCCTCTGATGCTGTTCCAACAATTCACCACGCATCCAGTCCGGCCCCCTCACGCGGTTAGCAACTCTGTCTGGCGGTCCAGCATTTCCGTAATGCGCACGCAAATTGCCAACGGACGCAACAGCAGCCGCTCGGTAGGCAGTTGGGCGTGAATTAAGGCCGCGGTTCCATGGGTGCGCGAACCGGACGGCCCTCCGGCAGCCACTCCTCCACCGACGGCGGCAGCAGACAGTTCGTCTGCCGGTCCGCATTCACAAAGCGATCCCCTGATCTCCCTTGCACCCGTTGCCCGTGCTGTCGTCTGCCGAAATCACAGCAAGAAAGTCCGACAGACTCCAAGAACCTTGCAACGCCGATCAGTGGGCCGTCCGGTGCGTGACCTATTTACCCCTGGCTCTCGCAACGTAAGCCAATACTGCGTCCACGGCCAGGATTGCCCCGATGATCCAGGCGTTCCAGGCGACCGCTGCCTCGGTTTTGAATTGGAGCGCCCAGGGCGAGACGAAAAGCACAACGCCGACTACGCCCATGACCCACTCCGGGGTTCTCATGCCCGGCTTACCCCATGCCCACAGGGCATCGGCCGTCGCGATGAGTCCGATCGCCATCAACACGATGATCGTGGTCTGAGGCAGTGTAACGCCGAGCAGCAGCGGCATGAAGAACAGCCACACGCCCAACAGCATGTCCAGGCCATCGATGTCGATTTTCCATTGTTCGCGGGAGATCATGAGTCTTCCTCCTCGCTCGAGGGTTAACCGCTGGCCCCAAGCGGGAGCCGCGGACGGCCCCGCAATCGCTTGCCGTCCGCTTCCGCGACAACATCCGCTTGGGCCAATCCACTGCAACTGGAGGGGAGGCACGGCATCGGCCCGGGCGGCCAGATCATCTTCGGCGCCGGGAAGCAGCTTCCCCGGTGGAGGGTGTTTCGGTCGCACCCGTCTTCGCGGGCGTTCCGGACGACGCGCCCCAGACGCAGATCCTGGGGCCATCACCTTCAGCCGCTATCAGTATAGCACCATCCGGAGACCGCAGCCAACGCCACCCGCGCCCAGAACTCCACGTTGTGCTGCTTCCTCTTCTCGCTCAGCGGCTCACGCCTTTGATGAAGCAGCCAGTAGTTGATCCCATGGTCCCGTTCTGGGGACCACCTCACACGCCTTCTCCTCCTCTGCTCCATACCACGATTCTTGAGCCAAGAACCCCCTGCCGCCGGTTATCGTCTGCGCAATCATGGGCCACGCTTCGCGCTCGGCCAACTGGAGCAGCCTGTCCTCCACCCATTATGATTCGCGGAGCCGCTCCGGGGTCCGCTTCAGGTATCCACCGGCTGCGTCGATCTTCGGCTGCTTGTGGTTGACCCGTCCATTGGGGGATGATGGCGGCGAATCCAAACCCTCAGCAATCGGGAGGCAGGTGCGGCGATCACTGCCAACAATTCCTACAACAAGAATATCCAAGGTAGCCAAAGATGAAGAACTACATTCCACCTGCGATCGACTGGGTGCGAGAGCAGGTCGAGCTTTACGAGCGCAGCGGGGGCACCGAGGGCACAACTCTGCGCGACACGGGTCTTCCGTGCATCGTCGTGACCCATATGGGCAACAAGACCGGCGGTGTGCGGAAAATCCCGCTCATGCGCGTCAAGGTGGGGACAGGGTATGTGCTCGTGGGTTCCTACGGCGGGCGGCCAAAGAATCCGGTATGGGTCTACAATCTGCGGGCCAACCCCGATGTAGAAATCCGGGACATGACAGAGGTATTCAAGATGCGGGTGCGGGAAGTGGAGGCCGATCCCGAGCGTCAACGCCTCTGGAAGGCCGCCGCAGCGGCCTTTCCGCCCTACATTGAATACCAGACCAAGACGTCGAGAAAGATCCCGGTGTTCATAGCCGAGCCGGTTTGAAGCATGGCCCGGTTGCGGACCGCATGGGCAAGTTCACGGAGCACTCCGGGGTCAGCCTTCCCAGGTAGCCCCCGGTCACGTCGCTGTGCGGCAGCTTGTGGTTGAGGTGTGCCCAAAACACAAAGGGCCTGCCCTCTCACGGAAACAGGCCCTTGGTCTTCCGCTGCCGTCCTCGAATGGTCAATCGGGGTGAGAGGATTCGAACCTCCGACTTCTTCGTCCCGAACGAAGCGCGCTACCAGGCTGCGCTACACCCCGCGGGCGCGCCCTCGGGCGCGCTGCGTACCGCGTTGCCGCCCTCCCGTGGGAGTCCAGCAACCCTAGAATGTACGGCCAATGGGCGGCGCGGCGCAAGGGAAAACGCACGGCCCGCCGGCGCCTCAGCCCGTGGCGGCCTCGGCGGCGCCCTGGGACGGGGCCTGCGGCGGCGGAGCGGGCAGGGCGGGCCAGGCGGCGTCCAGCGCCAGCAGCGCGTCCACGGCCGCGTCCAGGTCGTCGCCGGGGATCACCTGCGCGTAGCGGTAATTGCGCATGGCGTGGTCGTAACGCGGGTCGTAGTACTCCTCCAGCAGGGCGCGCACGACGGGCCGCAGGTCGCCCGCGCGCAGCCGCTGGGCCAGGGCGTCCACGCGGGGCCGGCCGAAGAAGCGCGCTAGGGAGCGCAGGGCGGCCTCGAGCTGGGCGAGGGTGTCCGGCTCCGGCGCGGCGCCCGCCCCGGCGTACTCGGCGATGATGCGGGAGACGCGCGTCTCCAGCGACGCCGTCAGCAGCACGCAGGGCGCCGCCTGCATGGCCGCCCGCAGGGCCTCCGGCAGGATCACCGCGCCCACCTTGCGGCTCTCGCCCTCCACCCAGGCCGGGCGGGCGGCGTCCAGCGCCTCCAGCCGTTGCAGCAGGTGCGCCTCGAACTGTTGTTGCGTGCGCGGCCGCAGGTTCACCGCGCCAAAGAGGGAACTGCGGTGCCGGGCGATGGCCTCCAGGTCCAGCGCGTTGGGCAGGCGCTGCAGGAGCAGGGTCTTGCCCACGCCCGTGCGGCCGTGGATGACGATCGGGTGCGGCGGGACGCGCCGCGCCAGTTCCGCCAAAAGGTAGGCGCGGTAGGCCTTGTACCCGCCGGGAAGCTGCCGCGCGCGGTAGCCCAGGGAGGCCAGCAGGGAGACGACGGCCTGGGAGCGCATGCCGCCCCGGGCGCAGTACACCAGCAGCCGCCCGGCCCGGTAGGGCTCGAAGCCGGCGGCGAAGTCCGCCAGCCGCCCGCCCACCTGCTCCAGCCCCCGCTGGATGGCCGGCTCGCGGCCCAGTTGCTTGTAGAGGGTGCCGATCTCGGCGCGCTCCCCGTTGGAGAACAGCGGCCGGTTCACCGCGTCCGGGATCGCCCCCCGCTCGAACTCCAGCGGGGAGCGCACGTCCACGATGGCGTCGGCTTCCCGCAGCGGGTGGGCGATGGCGGATTCGGGCATGGCTGGGGGGTCAACCTTCTCCGGCCTTGACGGCGGCCAGCTTGACCGGCTTGGCGTCCTTGGCATCCTTGGCTGCTTTCGCCTCCGCGCCCTTGGGGGCCGGGGGCTCGTCCTCCAGGCCGTACTTGCGGCGCACGAGCGAGACGATGCGCTTCACCATTTCCGGGTTCTCGGCGAAGGTCTTCTTCACGTTCTCGCGGCCCTGGCCGATGCGCTCGCCCTCGAAAGAGTACCACGTTCCGCTCTTCTGCAGAATGCCGTCGTTGGAGGCCAGGTCCACCAAGCCACCCTCGGCGGAGATGCCGCCCATGTGCATGATGTCGAACTCCACCTGGCGGAAGGGCGCGGAGACCTTGTTCTTCACCACCTTGACCCGCACGCGCGAGCCGACCACGACCTCGCCGTCCTTGACCGGGCTGATCTTGCGCACGTCCAGGCGGATGGTGGAGTAGAACTTGAGGGCGTTGCCGCCGCTGGTCGTCTCCGGGCTGCCGAAGATCACGCCCACCTTCATGCGCAACTGGTTGATGAAGATGATGGTGGTCCTGGACTTGGAGATGATGGCGGTGAGCTTGCGCAGGGCCTGGGACATCAGCCGCGCCTGCATCGCCATGTGGGCGTCGCCCATCTCCCCCTCCAACTCCGCCTTGGGCACCAGGGCCGCCACGGAGTCCACCACGATGATGTCCACCGCGCCGCTGCGGACGAGGATTTCCACGATCTCCAGCGCCTGCTCGCCCCAGTCCGGCTGGGACACCAGCAGGTCCTCGGTCTTCACCCCGATCTGCCGGGCATAGCGCAGGTCCAGGGCGTGCTCGGCATCCACGAAGGCGGCCACGCCGCCGGCCTTCTGGGTCTCCGCCACGGCGTGGAGCGCCAGCGTGGTCTTGCCGGAGGATTCCGGCCCGAAGATCTCCGTGATCCGTCCCAACGGATAGCCGCCCACGCCCATGGCCATGTCCAGCCCGATGTCGCCGCTGGAGACGACGGGAATGCGGGCGATGGGGCCGTCGCTCATGCGCATGATGGCGCCCTTGCCGTAGGCGCGCTCCACCTGCGCCACCGCCAGTTCGATCGCCTTCGATTTGTCCTGCTCCATGGAGGCTCCCGCGTGCGCGTCGTCCAGGCCGTTCACGATCCGCATAGCATTTAACATAGTCGAACTCCCCCGCGGTTGCTACTGCGTTGGTCAAGAGGGGCCGGGCCGCCACCCGGCTCCCATGGGTAGTGCTGCCGCCGGGACGCCGAAGGGTACTTCCGGAAGCGGCGCCCGGCGGCAGCGGAACCAAATATAGTTTGGTTTATCGGGAGATGCAAGCAAAAAGTTATAGTCTTGCAACGGATTGAGACAACGTGGGATCTTCAGGGTCTGGGCCGCCCGGAGCGGGGCTTCCGGCGCCAGGGTCCTGCCGCCCCGGCGCCCCCCGGACGGCACCCGGGTCCGGCGCGGGGGCGCGGCCCCCCTCCGGCGGGGCGGGCGGTTGGGTCGGGCGGGCGAACAGGGTAAGCTGGCCTCGCCCTTCGCGGGCCCGCGCCCCAAGCCCCTGCGCGGGGGGACGACTCCACCCAGAGGCGAAACATGCGGCAATGGCGGAAGGCGGGCGGGCGGGCGGCGGCGCCCCCGGCCGGGGCACGGGCCGCGCGGTTGCGGTCCGGACGGCGGACGGGCGCACGAGGGCTGGCTGGACGGCTGCCCGCCGCCCTGCTGGCGGCGGCCCTGGCGCTGGCGCTCTCCGCCTGCTCCGACCTGTCGTACTACGGCCAGGCGGCGCGGGGACAGTGGGAGATCCTGCGCGCGCGCCGCCCCATCGCCGCGGTGCTGGCGGATGCCGCCGTGGCCGAGGGGGTCAAGGCCAAGCTGCGGCTGGTGCTGGCGGCGCAGGACTTCGCCGTGGCGGAGTTGGCGCTGCCGGCCAAGGGCCGCTACCGCACCTACGCGGACTTGGGGCGGGAGACGGTGAGCTGGCTGGTGGTGGCCGCCCCGGCGCTGGAGATGAAGGAGCACACCTGGTGCTACCTCGTCGTCGGCTGCCTGGGCTACCGCGGGTACTTCCACCGCGCCGATGCCGACGCCCTGGCCCGCGACCTGGCCGCCCAGGGCCTCGACGTGCTGGTGCGGCCCGTGCAGGCGTACTCCACCCTGGGCTGGTTCGATGACCCCGTGCTCAACACCTTCCTCAACCAGGACGACCTGGACCTGGTCGGCACGTTGATTCACGAGCAATCCCACCGCCTGCTGTGGGTCAACGGCGACACCGCATTCAACGAGTCCTTCGCCGCGTTCGTGGAGGAGGTGGGGCTGGAGCGGTTCGTGGAGCGCAGCCCCGCGCCGGGCGCCACAGCATCGCCGGGCACTGCCGCGCCGCCGGGCACTGCCGCGCCGCCGGGGCTGTCCGTCCCGAGCCCCGTTCAGCTCCGGCGCCACCGGGACGTGGAGGCCGACCGCGCCCTGTTCACCGGCATCGTCCTGGCGGGCCGGCGGCGCCTGAGCGAGCTCTACGCATCCGCCCTGCCGGAGGCGGAGAAGCGCGCCCAGAAGCGCATCCGCTTCGACGAGATGCGCCGGGACTACCAAAACCGGCGCAAGTCCTTTAGAATTCTCAATTATGACGCCTGGTTCGGCCAGGAGTTGAACAACGCTTATCTGGTGGGCGTGGGCCATTACACGACGCGCCTGGCGGCCTTCCGCGCCCTGTACCGGCGGGAGGGCGGCGACCTCGCCCGCTTCTACGCCGCGGCGCGGGCGCTGGGCGACCTGCCGCCGGCGGAACGCGCGGCGCGGCTGGACCAATTGGAGGCGGGCGGTGAGCGAGAGCGGAATCCCGGCGGGCAAGCCGCCCGCGGCTGATAGCGCCGCCCGGCAGGCCGCGCGCCCGCGCAAGCCGGACTGGCTCCGCGTGAAGGTGCCCCAGGGCGAGCGCTTCCAGTGGATTCGCGAGCGCGCCCGCTCCCAGGGCTTGCACACCGTCTGCGAGGAGGCGCGCTGTCCCAACATCGGGGAGTGCTGGCAGGGCGGCACGGCCACCTTCATGCTGCTGGGGGACGAATGCACCCGCGGCTGCCGCTTCTGCTCGGTCCAGACCGCCCGCCGCCCCGCCGCGCCCGACCCCGGCGAGCCGGTCAAGATCGCCGAGACCATCCGGGAGATGGCGCTGGACTACGTCGTGCTGACCAGCGTGAATCGCGACGACCTGCCGGACCAGGGTGCGGGCCACATCGCGGAGACCATCCGCCGCGCGCAACTGGCCGCCCCGCGCCTGTTGATCGAGGTGCTGATCCCGGACTTCCGGGGCGACCCCGCCTGCCTGGACGCCGTGATCCGCGCCCGTCCGGCCGTGATCGCCCACAACGTGGAGACGGTGGAGCGTCTCACGTCCACCGTGCGGGACCCCCGCGCGGGCTATCACCAGTCCCTGGCGGTGCTGGCCGGGATCAAGCCCCGCGCCGCCGCGCTCGGCGTCTCCGTCATGACCAAGTCCTCGCTGATGCTGGGCCTGGGGGAGACCGAGGCGGAGGTGCTGGACGCCCTGCGCGCCCTGCGGGCCGCGGACGTGGACTTCCTCACCCTGGGTCAATACCTCCAGCCCGACGCGCGCAAGCTCAAAGTCACGGAGTTCATCCCGCCGGAGCGCTTCCAGGCGCTGGAGCAGGCCGGGCTGGCGCTGGGCTTCGACTATGTCGCCTCCGGGCCGCTGGTGCGCAGCAGCTACCGCGCGGCGGAGTTCTACATCGCCCGCCGCCTGCACGCCGGCCGCGCCGCGCCCACCGCCGTTGCGCAATGACCCGGCCATGTCTCCCAAGTCCACGCTAACCCTCGTCGTGCTGGGCGCCTTCCTTGTCTTGCCGTGGGTAGAGTTCTGGCTGATGGTGCAGGTGGGCGCCAGCGCCCTGGGCGCCACCGTGTGGTGCCTCTTCACCGGGGCGGCGGGCTGGTGGTTCGCCCGGCGGGAGGAGCTTTCCCTCTGGACGGAACTGGAGAGCGACTTGCAGAACCGGCGCGTGCCCACGGCGGAGGGGATTGACGCCATGCTCCAGTTGATCGGCGCGTGGGGACTCATCCTCCCGGGGCTGCTGACGGACGTGCTGGGCTGCGCGCTGCTGCTTCCCCCCGTCCGGGCGGCCCTGGTGGAACCGATCCGGCGCTACCTCAAAGAAAGCTGGCTTGCCGGATAGGAGTTGCGGTATACAAGGGCATGGGCTTCGGCACCGCCAAGCGTCGGGCCCCGGTTTCAACGGAAGGAAACCAACAGCCAAGATGGAGTTTGACCGGCATGAACGAGAACGATGCCAAGAAGGTCCTGGAATCCGTCCTGTTCGCCTCCTCCGAGGTCCTCACCGTCAAGCAGCTGCGCGGCGTGCTGGGCAACGCCCATGAGCACGGCGTCGCGGCGTTGCTGGACGACCTCAACCGCGAGTACGAGTCCACCAGCCGCACCTTCCGCATCGTCCAGATCGGGGACGGGTACCAGATGCGCACCCTCCCCATGTACCGGACGTGGATCCAGAAGGCCGAGCCCCTCAGGCCCACCAAGCTTAGCCCGGCCATGCTGGAGACCCTGGCCATCGTCGCGTACCGCCAGCCGGTCACGCGGGCCGAGGTGGAGCACCTGCGCGGCGTGGACAGTTCCTTCGCCCTGCGCACCCTGCTGGAGAAGAAGCTCGCCCGCATCCTGGGCAAGGACAAGGGGCCGGGCCGCGCCATCCTCTATGGCACCAGCAAGGAATTTCTCAGCCTGTTCAACCTGAGCGATCTGAAGGACCTGCCCACGCTGGAGGACTTCGACCTGCCGGCGCCGCCCGAGCAGCAGCCCTCGCTGCCACTGGCGGACGTGGGCTAGGCTCTGTTTGAGAATGGGTCCCCGTACGGGGGAAGCCAGCGCAGACCCTTCCCTTCGGTCAGGGTGACATTATCGTTCGGGTCATGCTGAGCGGTAGCGAAGCATCTGCGGTTCTTCGCTGGCCTTGGTTCTCTCCCCCTGTGTACGGTTTGGGATTTCCAAACAGACCCTGGGGCGGCCAGCCCACCCCCGCTCGCCCAGCGCGGTCTTCTCCAGCCGCTGGGCGGTGCCTTGGCGTGGCTGGCCCGGCCCGCTCCATCGAAAGGCGTCCGGGGGCTGGCCGTGGCCCCGGCTACTGGGCGGGCACCAGGAGGCGCTGGAGGAAGACCGTGGCGGGAGCGTTGACCTCCCGCACCCGCAGGCTGATGCGCACCGGCGCGGGGTCATGGGCGGAGACGATGCGCACGGGCAGGTCCACCAGCGCGCTTTCCCCGGGCCGGAGGTAGAACTGGCCCGGCGGCGGCGCCGGCTCGACCCGGCCATTCCAGACCCGCAACTCCACTTCCAGCAGCAGCGGCCGCGGCAACGGGTTCTCCACCCGGTACCGCAGACTGCCGTCCTGCGCGGTGCGGGGGGGCAGAGGGTCGGTCGCCGCCAGGATGGATTCCCCGTAACTCCGCCACTCACGCGGGTTCATCCGCGCCTGGAGGGCCTCCGCCAGGGCCCTGCGCGAGCCGTGCATCCGCCCCCGCAGCGGCTGGATGCGCTCCACCAGCCGCACCGGCAGGCGCGCGGCGAAGAGGGCCTGGATGTCGCTCTCCGTCAGCATGAACTGGCCGGCATCGCCCGGCTGGAACGGCTGCGGAGGGCTGCTCCGGATGAAGCCGAATTCCCGCGGCACGGCAGAGAGGTCGGTCGGCGGCGGCGTGGGATAGAGCGCCTGCAACGCCCCGACGGCCGCCCGGCGCTCCTGGGCGTCGCGGGCGCCGGCGGCGGCCTCCACCAGCAGCGGCAGGTCCTCGGCCGTGCCGAACTCCGCCAGGTGGAACGCCAGGCGCCAGCGGCGCTCCGAGTTGGGCTGGGCGGCCAGGCCTTGCAGCAGCAGCGCGCGGGCCTGGGGGTTGGCGCGCAGGTCCGCCAGCGCTTGCAGCCAGGCCGCCGTGTCGGCGCTCAACAGCGGTTGCAGCTCGCGCGGCAGCGTCGGGCGCGCCGGTGCGGCCGGGTTGCCTTGGGCGCCCGCCGCGTGCGGCAGGAGCAGCAGCGCCAGCGCCGCCAGCGCCGCGACGGAGCCCCACGGGGAGCGCCGGAGACCGGGCGCCCGGGGCACATTGCACGTTGGCCTTGACTTCTTGCTGCCGTTAGGGCAAAAAAACATGTTTACTTTCATTTGTGGCCTGGACGGGTTCAGGCGAACTTGGCGCGCGAAGGAACATGAGAACTGTAACGATTCGGAAGGAAGATTTGCAACCCGGGGAGAAATTCGCCCCCGATTGGCTCCTCATTGACGCCAAGGGCCGCACCCTGGGTCGGCTGGCGAGCGAGATCGCCTTCCTGCTGCGGGGCAAGCACAAGCCTATCTTCACCCCGCATCTGGACACGGGGGATTTCGTGATCGTGATCAACGCCGACAAGGTCAAGCTCACGGGCAAGAAGCTCACCGACAAGTATTACTTCCACCACACGGGCTTTCCCGGCGGCGTGAAGGCGGTGCAGGCGGAAAAGCTGTTCCAGAAGAAGCCGACGGAAGTGCTGCGGATCGCGGTCAAGCGCATGTTGCCCAAGAACGCCCTCAACCGGCAGATCATTCACAAGCTCAAGCTCTACGCGGGCGTGGAGCATCCCCACGCGGCACAGCAACCCAAGCCCTACAGCCCCAAGTACGCCCCCAGCGCCTGAGCGCGGAGCGGGCCCGGCGCGGGCGGCAAGCGGCTGGCACCCCGGATGCCGCGCCGCGGGGACAACGGCAGGACGGAGAACACGATTCATGGACATGCAGCAATACTACGGCACGGGACGGCGCAAGAGTTGCGTGGCCCGGGTTTACCTCAGGCCGGGCACCGGCAAGATTTCGATCAACGACCGCGGCCTGGAGGAGTACTTCCCGGAGGAGGCGCACCGGTTCCTGGTGCGTCAGCCCCTGGCGTTGACCGATTCGCTGGCCCGGTTCGATGTCGTGGTGACGGTGAAGGGCGGCGGCAACAGCGGTCAGGCCGGCGCCGTCCGCCATGGGGTCGCCCGGGCGCTGTTGCAAGTGCCCCAGGAGGACCTGCGCGGCCCGCTCAAGAAGGCCGGCTTCCTCACCCGCGACGCCCGCGAGGTCGAGCGCAAGAAGTACGGCCAGCCCGGCGCCCGCAAGCGCTTCCAGTTCTCCAAGCGCTAGCCGGTTGCGGGAGGACACAGATCGCGCCCGGTCGGTGTCTCTCCGCAATGGGCTACGGTCTCAAGCTGCTCCCGGGTCCGTCCCGCCCTGAGGTCCTGGGCGCGGCAAGGACCTGGGCCGCTCGCAGGTCGTCTCCAATCGTCGTCGCGCTTGCGTTGCGGGCCCTTGGCGCCTCTTCATGGCGGTCAGCAACCTTCCCCGCGGCCCGATCCGTCCCCGTTTTCAGACTCGTTTCTCGTTGGAAACGTGTCCGCCGTCCAGACGCATCTCCCCCTGGACAAGGCGCTCCTGTGCATTGCCGTGGCGGACGCGCTAAAGTTGGGACCGCTCCATCCCCATTCGGCGAGTTCCCGTGCCTAAGCCCAGCCGCGACCCCGTAGCCCCCGCCGGCGCATCCAGCGAGCGCGTCATCGCCCGACTGGAGCCGCTGCTGCTGGAACGGCGCGTCCGGCGCATGCAGGCGGTGCTGGCCGGGCGCAGCAGCCACGTCGCCTTCGTCTTCGAGCGCATGACCGATCCCCACAACCTGAGCGCGGCCCTGCGGTCGCTGGACGCCTTCTCCTTTCAGGATGTCCATCTGGTCGCGCCGGGGGAGCGGCTCGGGCTCTCGCACCTGATCACGCGGGGCACCGATCGCTGGCTGACGCTGCACACCGCGCCCGACAGCGCCGCCTGCCTGGCGGCCCTGCAGGCCGAGGGCTACCGGGTCTACGCGAGCGAAGTCGCCGGGGCCGACTGTGTGCCGCTGACCGCGCTGGATTTCTCCCGCCGCACGGCCCTGGTGTTCGGCAACGAACATGCCGGGGTGTCCGATGCGGTCCCGGCCCTGGCGGACGGCCGCTTCCACATCCCCATGCGGGGCTTCGCGGAGAGCCTGAACCTGAGCGTGGCGGTGGCCATCAGCGCCTTCCATGCCCGGCGGGAGGTGGACCGGCTGCGGGCGCAGCTCCCGCCTGGGACAGAGCAGGGCGACCCCTACGTCCTCTCCCCGGAGCGCCGCCGGGCGCTCTACGCGGAGTGGCTCCAGCGGTCGGTGAACCGGTCGGAGGAGATTCTGGCGCGGTAGGTTCCCAAATCGGCCGGGCGTGTCAAACCGGCCGCCCGGATTCCCGGCGGGGTCAGCGCCCTGAACGCCGGTGGGGCGGCACCTAGCAGGCTGCGGAAAAACGAACTACAAGCGGGGGAACAAGTCCCCCCGTACCCCCCCAGTAGGTTTTCGCGGCGCGATGTTGGCGGCGCCTCCCGCAAGCGTCCGGCGCGGGCCGCCACGAAAACAGCAGGGCCAAGGAAGCGCGGGTATTTGCCGCTGCTGTGCGGATCGGCTCCTAGAGCCGATTGGCGCACCGTATGGCCAATCATGATCGTCCCATCCCGATACCCCGATAGCGGGTGCAAGGAGCCACGCTCCCTGCTGGGGCGCTCGGTGCGTCCGCGCCGAGCCAGACGGTAGGGCGGGGCAAAGCCCCCACAAATCCGCGTCCATTCGTTTTTCCGCATTCTGCTCGGCGCGGGGGACGCACGGCCCGGTCATGGCCGGTCATCCAGCGCCTTGCGCAGCACCCGCAGCAACTCCGCGGGCGCGTAGGGCTTGCGAAGGATCGGGACCCCGGAGCGGGTCAACAGCGTGCGGTCCCCGCTCTCCGCGGCGTACCCGGTGCTGAAGATGACCGGCAGGTCGGGTCGTTGGGCGATGAGCCGCTCATACACCACCGGGCCGCTCAGCTTGGGCATCACGACGTCCAGCAGCGCCAGATCAATGGCGTGGATGTGCTCCTGAAAGACCCGCAAGGCTTCCTCTCCGTCCGATGCCACCAGGGCCCGATAGCCGTGCTCGGTCAGCACGGAAACAACCAGCTCGCGCACGGCCGCTTCGTCTTCGGCAACCAGGATCGTTTCGCTTCCCCGCGCGACCGACGCTTTGGGCGCATCCGCCTGCGCCACGATTGACCGGTCGCTGGCGGGCAGAAACAAGGTGAAGGTGGAGCCGGAATCCGGTTCACTTGTTACGATCACCATGCCGTCGTGCTGCTGCATGATGCCATAGACCATGGCCAGCCCCAGCCCGGTACCCTTGCCTGGGCCCTTGGTGGTGAAGAACGGCTCAAAGATGCGCTGACGCACTTCCGGCGTCATTCCCAGCCCCGAGTCGCGGACGGTGACCACCACGTAAGTCGTCCGCCTGGCCCAGCCGTGCACCTGGCAGAAGGCGTCGGCGGCCTCCCAGTGGTTCAGCGTGATGCCCAGCGCGCCGCCTTCGGGCATGGCGTCGCGCGCGTTCAGGCACAGGTTCACGATCACGTGCTCCAACATGCCCTTGTCCGCCTCGACGACCGCCGGCCCCGCGGCGGGGACGATGGAGATGTCCACGTCCTGCCGGATGATCCGCCTGAGCATCAGCACCTGCTGGGCCACCAGGTCGTTGAGGTCAACCGCCTGCTTCTGCATGACCTGGCTGCGGGCGAAGGCCAGCACCTGGTGGATCAGCCGCGCCGCGCTGTCGGTGGCCTTGAGGGCCTTGTCCAGGCTCTCGGCGGGCCCGCGGTCCGCTCCTCGCTCGTGCATCTCCAGTTCAATGTAGCCGCGCACCACTTGCAGCGTGTTGTTGAGGTCGTGGGCCATGCCGCCGGCCAGGCTGCCCACCGCGTCCATCTTTTGCGCCTGCCGCACCTGCTGCTCAAGCAGGCGGATGTCCGTGACGTCGCGCACGAGGCCCAGGATGCTGGTCGGGTCGCCCTTTTCGCCGCGGATCACCTGACCCTGCGATTCGACGGTGCGCTCCTGGCCATCGGGGCGCAGGACGCGAATCTCAATCCCGTAGTGCCCGCCGCGCTCCAGCGCCCCGCGGATCTCCTGTTGCAAGCGCCCCAGGTCTTGGGAATGCACGCGGTCGGTCAGCAGCGCCTCGTCCCCGACCGCACCCTGTGCCGCATCGGCAGCGATGCCCAGAATCCCACAGGTCTCCGGCGACAGGTGCACCGTGCGCGCGGCGCGGTGCCATTCAAAGGTTCCGAGCTGCGCGATATCCAGGGCCTGCCTGAGCCGCGCTTGGCTGCGCAGCAGTTCCTGTTCCGCCTGCTTGCGCTCCGTGATGTCCTGCACCATGCCGAACCAGCGCAGGGGCTTGCCGGCGGCGTCTCGCCCGACGGTGGCCACCGAGTGCATCGTGCGCACGGCGCCGTCGGGCCGCACAATGCGATACTCGACCGTCACGGGATTCAGGGCGGTCTCCAGCTCCGCGAACGCGGCGAAGACCGCGTCCCAGTCTTCCAGGTGAATGCAAGCCACGAACGTGTCGCGGGTGGGAACGAACATATCGGTCGGCACCCCAAACAGCCGGCGGTGCTGTTCGGACCAGTAGCCCTCGCCCGTGCGCAGGTCCAGCGACCAGGAGCCGAACTGGCCCACGGCCTCGGCCATGCGCATGTTGGCCTCGCTGCGCTCCAGTTCCCGCAGGGCGGCCTCCCGGTCCTGCCGCGCGCGCACGAGTTCGCCGCTGCGCTCCAGCGCCGCGACCAGCTGGACCGGCTGCAGGGGCTTGCGCAGAAAGTCGTGGGCTCCGCGCTTGACCGCTTCGATCGCCACGTCCGTATCGGCGAAGGCCGTCATGACGATGAACTGCACGTGCGGATGGGCCGCCCGCACGCGCGGGATCAGGTCCAGGCCAAACTCCAGGCCCAGCCGGACATCCAGCAGCACGACCGCGGTGTCCGTGGCGGTGAGGGTCGCGTCCGCCTGTTGCAGGTCGTGGGCCAGGAGAGACGAATACCCCAGGGTCACGAGGTATTCCTGCAGCGCCTCCGCGGCGTCGGTGTCGTCGTCCACGATCAGGACCGGCACCGCCGCGGAAGGTACGCCATTGGTAATCATGGAGAGGCTTTCAGACATGGGATGGAGCCTACCGTTGGGTTGACCCCAGGGCCAGCCGCTTGGAAATCCTGTCCAGCAGCATGGACGGGGCGAAAGGTTTGACGAGAATATCGCGGGCGGAGAGGCAAGGCAGGCGATCCAGCGCCAGTTCCGGGTACGCGGTCAGGATGACGACCAGCTCGCTGCGTTCCTGCGCGGCGAGCCATTCCACCAGTTCCTTGCCCTCGCCGTCCGGCAGCCGATAGTCGAGCAGCACGAGGTCCACCGGCTCCCGCGAGAGTTCAGCGCGGGCCCCGGCCAGGGTTCCGGCGGAGCGCACGGTGAAGCCTTCGCGGGTCAGCACGGCGCCGAGTTCCTCTACCTGGTCCGCCTCGTCCTCCACGAGCAGCACCGCCGCGGGCCGCTTTAGGAACCCGACCACCTCCAGGAGCTCGGCGACGGCAAAGGGCTTGTGCAGCACGGCCAGCGCCCCGGCCTGCAACGCCTGGCGGATCAACTCGCCCTTGGTGAACGCGGTCACCATCACCACGTCAATGCCGGGCCGGTGGGCGCGCATCGCCGTCAGGCACTCCAGGCCGTCCATGCCCGGCATCTTCATGTCCAGCAGCACCAGGTCAAAGGGGCGCTCCCGGACCCGCGCCAGGCCTTCCTCTCCGGAGTGTGCCAGGGTCACCTTGAGGCGCTGCTGCTCCAGCACGTCGGCCAGGCTTTCGGCAAAATCCAAGTCGTCGTCCACGATCAGCACGTGCCGGGGCATCTTCAGGCAACTCCGCTCATTCGGCCGGCGAGGGAAATCCAAAGTGCGACCTGGGTTCCCTGGCCGGGGATGGATTGAATATCGATGCCCCCACCCTCCTGCTCCATGATCTGCTTCACGGTGGGCAGGCCCAACCCCACCCCGTAGGTCTTGGTGCTGAAGAGCGGCTCGAACACGCGGGCGAGCACATCCGGCGGCATGCCGGGGCCCGTATCGGCGACGGTGATCACGACGCGTTCGCCTTCCCGCCGGCAGGACACCGTCAGCCGGCCCGCCGGCGCCGGGTGCCCGGCACCGGGCGGCGGCTGCATGGCCTGCACGGCGTTCTCCACGACGTTGATCACCGCGCGCCGCAGGTGGTCCTGGTCCAGGGAGACCGCCAGCCCGGCCACGTCAAAGTCCATCTGCACTTGCAGCCAGTCCGGGCGTTCCTGCTCCTCCACGACCGCGCGCAGCCAGGCTTCCAGCTCCGTCCGCTCCGGGCGGGACTCGCGGGTGCGGGAAAAGTCCAGCAGGTCGGTGATGATGTTGTCGCAGCGGGCCACGTTGCGCTCGATGCGGTCTAGCGTGCGGGCGACGCCGGCGTCGCGCCGCCCCAGGCGCTCCTTCAGGCTATACGTGCTGGTGCGGATGGTGCCCAGCGGGTTGCGCAGCTCGTGGCTCACCGTGGCGGTGAGCTGGCCGACGGTGGCCAGCTTCTGCTGCACGGCAATCTGCTCGCGCGCGCGGGCCAGGTCCTGCTCGGCCGCCACGCGCGCCGTCACGTCCAGGAACACGGCGATGGAACCCAGCGGGGTGCCGTCCGGGTGCATGACCGCCAAAGGGGAGGCCAAGACGTGGACGGTGCGCCCGCTCTTGTGCAGCATGTCAACCTCGAAGGGACCGCCCTGGCCCGCCGCCCGCGCCATGAGCGCCTGGCGGAGGCGCGGGTGATGCTTCGGGTCGAACAAGGACTCCGCATTGGCACCGATCAGCTCCTCGCGGCTGTGGCCCACCAGGCGGCAGAAGGCGGCATTGACGAACACAAAGCGGCCTTGGGCATCGAGCTCACCCAACCCCTCGTTCAGCATTTCCACCAGGCGGCGGTAGCGGGCCTCGCTGTCCGCAAGCTCCGCCGTGCGCTCCAACACGCGCTGTTCCAACTCTGTGTTCAGACGCCGAACCTCCTCCTCCGCACGCTTGCGGTCCGTAACGTCATGAAAGTAGATTGAAATCCCGCGTTCAAATGGATAAACGGCCCCCTCGTACCAAGCGTCGAGATGCGGGTAGTAGTCAGAGAACTGAAGCGGCTGCTGGGTTTCCATGACCTGGCGGTAGCGCTCATGAAACGGAGATCCCTCCGCCTCTGGAAAGACATCCCAAATCCGGCGCCCGATCAGCTGCTCACGCGTCTTGCCGACGAAGTTGGCCGCGTTTTCATTGACGAAGGTGTAGATCCAGTCGGTGCTGAGCGTGAAGAAGCCGTCGCTGATGCTGCCTATGACCGCCTGCAATCGTGCCTCGCTATCCCGCACGGCCGCTTCCGTCCGGACGCGCTCGGTGATGTCCGACATGACGCCGAAGAAGCGCGGCCGCCCGTCCGTGGCGTTGATGGAAACCTCCGCCACGGAAATCAGCGTGACCTCCGTATGGTCCGGACGGACAATGCGGAATTGCCACTCTGCTCCCTTCCGCTCCTCGATGGCCTTGGCGAACGTTCCCATCACCATTTCGACATCGCCGGGATGAATGCGGGCCACCAATTCGGAAAAGGCCGGGTTCTCGTCGAGGCGGAATCCCCACATGGTCTTCAAGCCGTCCGACCAGACGGGGTTGCCACCGTCCGCATCCACGCCGTAATGCCCCACGCGCACCAAGTTTTCGGCGCGCTTCAAGCGCATCTCGCTCTCGCGCAAGGCCTGTTCGGCCACGACCCGTTCCGTCACATCCTGCACCGTGCCCCGCGAAACGAGCGGCGTCCCGTCCGGCGCGAATTCACTCTCGCAGTCCTCCTGGACGTGCTTGATGCGCCCGTCCGCCATGCGCAGCCGGTGCAGGATGCGGTAGGGCGCACGCGTCTCCAGCGAGCGTAGATAGGCTGTGTTGACGGCTTCCCGGTCCTCCGGGTGTATGGCGGCCAGGAACGCCTCGTAGGTGGCCCCGAATCGCTCCGGGCTGATCTCGAACATGCGGAAGATTTCGGCGGACCACGTGAGCTGCTGGGTCTTGAGGTTCAGTTCCCAACTGCCGACCTGGGCGATCCGTTGTGCCTCGTTGAGTCTTCGTTCGCTCTCGCGCAGGGCGCGATCCGCCCGGATGCGCCCGGTCAAGTCGCGGACAATTGCCTGCATGGAGCCGTCGGGCAGCCGCTTGGCGCTGATTTCCACCCGCACGGTGCCGCCGTCCTTGCGGCGCAGGAGGCGCTCGCGCACAACGGATGCGCCGTCGCGAATGCGGGCCAGGTCCGGCGGGTCGGCGGCCAGGTCCTCCGGCGCCAGCAGGTCGCGCACGTTGAGGCGCAGCAGTTCCGCGCGCGAATAGCCCAACAGCCCGCAGGCCGCCGGGTTCACGTCCAGGTAGTTCCCGTCCGGGTCGCAGATGAAGATGCCGTCGGGGGCCTCTTCGATCAGGACCCGGAAGCGCGCCTCGCTGGCGACCAGCGCCGCTTGCGCGGCCTTCTCGCGGGAGATGTCCGCGATGGAGCCGGCCATGCGCTCGACCCGGCCCTGGGCATCGCGCTCGGCCTCGCCTCGGCTGCGCACCCACAGGTACTGGCCGTGCTTGCGCCGCAGCCGCATCTCCACGTCGAAGGGCGCATGGCGTTGCAGGTGCGCATCCGCGGCGTCCTGAACGCGCGCGCGATCGTCCGGATGCACCAGTCCGAAGAAGGTTTCCTCGCGCGCCGGGAGGTCTCCCGGCCGGTAGCCGAGCATCTCCAGCCACCGGTCGGAGAAGTGAACCTCGCCGGTGCGCACGTTCCAGTCCCAGAGGCCCTCCCGCGTGCCCCGCAGGGCGCGGGCATAGCGCGACTCGCTCACATGGAGGCGGCGGTTCAGCCCCAGCACGCGGAAGTGGTGCAGGATGCCCAGCACCACCACCAGCGCCAGCAGCAGGCCCGCGATCGCCCCAACACGCAGCGTTGTCCAGAACGGCTCCGGCTTGCCGTAGTACTTCACAAAGCGCTTCCGGTATTCGTCCGTTGTCGAGAACGTGGCAAAGAAGGCGTTCGCTTCCTGGGCGAGATCGGGCCTGTCCTTCCGAAATCCGAAGGCGACCCGAAGTTCCCGCAAGGCGCCCCCGGCGATGCGCACGCGGTCCTCAAGTCCCATGTCGTGGAGCAGCTTCTGGATGCCCAGGTCATAATAGATCATGCCGTCCACTTGGCCCGACAGCAGGGCAAACAGGGCCTCGCTGGGCTGCTTGAACATCACGGGGCGGATCTTGTTGTATTCGCGCTCCATCTCCGGCGTGAAGTTCCCCTCCACCGCAGCCACGGGTTTGCCGGCCAGATCCTCGATGCCGTTCACGGCCGAGTTGCCCGAGCGCACGCCAAGACTGACCCGGAGGGTGACGTAGGGAACGGAAAAGGCGATGCGGTCGCTGCGTTCCGGAGTCATGACAACGCCGGCCACCAGGTCGGCCTCGCCGGCAGCGACGGCGCCTACCATCGCGTCAGTCGAATCGTAGAAGCGGTAGCGGATGGTGCGGCCCGACTTGAGGGCCCAGGATTCCACGGTGTCAATTCCGAGGGAGTGCGGCTTGCCGTCCGGGCCGAGGGAGATGATTCCGGGGCGAACGTTGGCTACCGCGACGACCCATTCCTGCTGCGCGGAGCCAGAGGGCCCGGTGGATTCCGCAGCCAGGGCGACTACGGATGCGGTGAGGAGCGAGACCGCAACCGCTGGCAAGAGCGTAAGGCGGTATAGCCATGCGCGGGTCGGCGGTCGCAAGCCGGCCCCACAACGCAGGAACGGGCCGCACAGGGCCAAATTGATCATGCGGATCATTGGGGTCATCGATGCATCGGTTTTGGATATACGCCAAGTCGCGCCCTATAATAACGCCTTCGGTTTGGAAGTGTTCCTTGCTAGAATATGGAGAGATTCTGGAGGCACTGCCCGTGCCGTTGCGGACGGCCAGGGGCCGGTCTCACGCGGTGCGGGGATGATCCGGTGGGCGGCCTGCACCCATCGTCCGGAAAAAGTGTTTTGGTTACGGTCTATGCCCTTGCAGGCCGGTCGCAGTCGAAGGCCGTTGCCGAGTGGCTTGGGGTTCGGGGTGCGCGGCGGGTCTGGCCAGGGGCAGGAGCGTCGCTGGGGGAAATCCACGCGGTGCTGCTCCAGGCGCTCAATGGGCGCCGCGTGGGCGGGAAGCGCTCCCGCCGGCCTCGACCCTTGGGGGTTGGCCCGCCCCCGTCTCCAGTTGCGCCTGCAGATCGGACAAGGTGAACGGCTTCCGCAAGATCCCCCGGATGTCCAGACCTTCGAATTGCTCCTGCACGTCTTGCGTGCCGTACCCACTCACGACCACGGCGGGGAGGGTTGGCACGACAGCGCGCAAGGCACGCACGGTGCTGGGCCCGTTCATGCCGGGCATACTGGCGTCCACCAGGACCCAGGCCACGGCCGTCGGGTCCTTGCGCAGCAATGCGACGGCTTCTTCCCCGCTGCCCGCTTCGACGATGTTCAGGCCGAGTTCACGGAGCATCATGGCCGTCAACCGGCGCACGACCGGCTCGTCGTCCACGACGAGCACCGTGCCGCCCCCGCATGCTGCGAGGCTTCTGCCCCGGCAAAGCCACCGGCATTTCCGGCACTTCGAGGGATTGGCCGTTGTTCAGCACCTGCCTGTCGTAGCCGGCGATCCGCTCCCGGATTTCTTCCGGCAGGCCCGCGGAAAGGTCTGACGGGGGCGGCGCGCCGGGGTCCACGCCATACCCAAGCGCCATCTGGCGGTTGATCATCGCGGTGCGCCGCTGGCGGTCCTTCACGAACACCCAGACCGGCAAGGCGTCGAACACGGTCTGGAGCAACAGCCGGCTGGCCCGCAGCTCCTCCGTGCGCACCGCCACCTCGCGCTCGACGCCGTCGCGTGAGGCTTGCAGGGCCCCGACCAGCCGCTCGCGCCCCAGCCCGGCGCGCAGGCGGTCGCGGAAGGTGCGGCCCGCCTGCTGCGCAAAATGCACCTGCACGGCGCCGTATGCCGCCAGCATGAGGGCCATGGCGTGGGCCAGCAGCGTGTCTTGCACCGCGAACCCCAGGATCAGCGGCGCCATGCTGGCGGCCAGGTAGGCCAGGAACGCGGGGAACAGGGGCGCGAGCCACGTGGCCGCGGCCGCCGCCTGCCCGCCGATCGCAAAGACGATGAAGACTTGATAGGCCGCGGGCAGCCCGCCCACCAACGCAAGTCCCATCGCCCCCCACGGCGCTCCCGCGAGCCCCGACCAGAGGATCGCGCGCCCCAGCGTGCGGCGGCGCACCTGCGCGGGAGGCGGACGCCGCCGGTTCCACCACCAGCGAACCAGGTGGTCCCCCGCCGCCAGCCAGACCAGCCCGAGCCAGGGCCCCAGCACAACCGGCGGGGCGTATTCGAACCGTACGGCCGCCGTAACCGCCGCGTTGAGCAGGTTGCCCAAGGCCATCGTGGGCGTGCCCCGGGACAACACGGCCACTTGCTCGATTCGCAACGCCTGGGATTCCGGGGATTCATCCCCGAACCCGCTGCCTGTCAGGCGGGACCAAAGGCCCTTGTCA
>Ga0315281_10000684_pt1 | contig 47875 bp, 33 predicted proteins | sample YL17G07_0_MG_FD_204540 | JGI IMG/M metagenome (GOLD analysis project Ga0315281, IMG submission 204540) | Sediment microbial communities from Yellowstone Lake, YNP, Wyoming, USA - YL17G07_0 | ecosystem: Environmental > Aquatic > Freshwater > Lake > Sediment | place: USA: Wyoming | collected...
CTTATCCGCCAGGTCCAAGACGGAGACGAGCGGGCGTTTGCCCAGATCATGGGTCTCTATAAGGACAGGATCGTGAATTACCTGTATCAGTTCACCGGCGACTACCAGAAGGCCATCGAGCTTTCCCAAGAGACTTTCGTCCGGGTCTATTTCAAGGCCGACAAGTACAAACCGATCGCGCCCCTGTCCTCCTGGATCTACACCATCGCCTCGAACCTGGCCAAAACGGAGTCCAAAAAGGCGCGCCGGATGATGACCGTTCCCATCGAAGAATTGACTAATCCGTACACGGCGGGGACCTATTACGAGGACCCGGCCGACCCCGGCCTCATCCGGAACCTTCGCGAAGCCCTGGAGAAACTCCATCCGCGCTACCGCATCCCGGTCGTCCTCAAGGACATGGAGGGCTTTTCCCAGGAGGAAATCGCCCGGATCATCCACACGCCGGTGGGGACGGTGAAAGCCAGGATCAGCCGGGGACGGGAACAACTGAAAAAACAGCTGGAGAAGGCCCTGGGAGGGAAGGCCTATCCGGCCGAGCAAGAGGTGAATGAACATGGAAGGGCATGAACTCCTGGAGAAAATGAACAGGGTCAAGGCGCCCGCGGATTTCGAGGAGCGGGTCTTCCTGAAGATCGGCCAGGCCCGGCGGGCGCGCGTCCGGCGGCGCGCGGTTTTCCGTTACGCCTTCGCGGGGTCGGCGGCCGTTTTGCTGATCGGATTCGTGCTGTTCAACGGCGGGGTCCGGGACAGGAGGGCGATGCTGGCTACCGGCCGGCCGGGCCCGTCCGGGTCCGCGGTCCAACAGCTCTCGTATTCCCAGCCGGCCGGCGCCCGCACCGCCCGGACGTATCTCCCCGTCATGGAGACGGCGGACTATTCGAAGGAATTCCGGAACGCGTCTTACCAACCCCAGACGGTTTACATATTGGAGCAGGTTTCTGAAGTCAGACCTTCGGAAATCAAGTATTAGGAGGATTTTCAGCCATGAACAGGATTTTTAAACCGGCTCTCGTGGTCATGGCGGTCCTGCTCATTTCGGGCCTGTCCCTCAGGGCGGCGCCCGGCAGGACGGGCGCAAGTGAGAAGGATATCGCGGACATCGCCAAGCGGATCTACCCCTCGGTCGTCCAGGTCGTGGCGCAGAACCATACGCGCCGTGTCGCGACCGGGGTCGTGATCGACAAGGACGGCGACATCGTCACGACCGCCCTCATGTCGCCGCGGGACGAGAAGATCACCGTGACGACCTATGACGGCAAGACCTATGACGCCCAATTCCTGGGACTCGACACCGAGACCCAGCTGGCCGTTCTGCGGGTCAAGGACAAGGGGCTGCAGGCCCTCGCTCTCGGCAAGTCGGGCGAGCTGGCCCCAGGACTGTGGGTATGCGTCGTCGGGATCTCCCCGGAAAGCACGCCCTCCGTCACCCAGGGCATCGTCAGCTCCGCCGCCGAGGACCGGCTGCGCCTGAACATCTGGGTCACCCCGGGTTCGAGCGGCGGCCCCGTTGTGGATGAAAAGGGCCAGATGGTCGGGCTCCTGCGCGGCGTCTATACCGAAGAGAAGCCCGTCGTCTTCCAATTCCGGGACAAGGAGCAGGCCGGGGCCGGCTATGTTTTAAGCCGGGCCGAGGCGCCCTCCTCCGGAATGGCCATCGCGACACCGATCGACGTCGTCCGGAATATCGCGGCCCAGATCCGGGAAAAGGGCAAGGTCGAACGGGGATGGCTCGGCGTCGGCGTCGACTTCAACGAATCCGGCAAGATCGAAATTTACCAGGTGGATCCCCAAAGCCCGGCCGAGCTGGCCAAGTTGCGCGAGGGGGATATCGTCCTGAAGATTGACGGCAAGGACCTGACGAGCCCCGATGTGCTCGGCGCCGAAATCCGGAAGCGGAAACCCAGCCAGGACGTCACCCTTCAGATCGAGCGGGACGGCAAGCCCGCGGACGTCAAAGTGAAGCTCGGGGAATATTCCGAGGACGAGGCGAAAAAGGAGATGGAGATCCGTTTCCCGGGGATTTTCCCGCCCATGGCCCCTCAGGCGCAGCCTGGCGTCCCCGGACAGCCTCAGCCCTCCAAGGGCCCCGCCTCTCAGAAGCCCGCGCCGTCGCCCGAGGCCAGGAAGGCCATGCCGGGAAAACCCTCCCAGCCGCCCGCCTTTGCTTTTGAGACGCGGAAGTTTATCGGCATCTTCCCTGAAGAACTAAATCCCGAACTGGCCGCTTACTTCGGAATCAAGGAAGGTACCGGGATCATCATCGCCAGGCTGACGGAAGGCGGCCCGGCCCAGAAGGCCAATCTCAAGGTCGGCGATGTCATCGTCCGGGTGGACGGGAAGCGCATCGAGTCGCGCAACGACCTCATTGACGTCATTCAGGACAAGAAGAAGGGTGACAAGGTCAAGGTCGAGTTCATCAGGGACAAGAAAACCATGACTCTGGACGTCACTGTGGAGGAAGAGGAGACGGGCGGGGGCCTCTTCAAGTCAGGCGATTTCCAGGATTTCCTCGAGTCATGGCAGGGCTATACGGACGCCTTCCAGAACGAGATCCGGAAGTGGGAGAATGATTACGCCCCCGAACTCCGGGCCAACATGAAGAAGATCAACGAGGAGATGGCCTGGAGAAGCAAGGACTCCTTTAAAGAAGTCCGGAACCTGTTCAGGCCCCATCTGAAGAAGGTCTAAGGACCTGCTCCTGTCTATAGAGGGGCTGTCCCCCCCGGGGCGGCCCCTCTTTTTTTATTCGGTGAGCTTGAGCCACTTCTTCTTCAGGCGGTCGAATTCCGCGGCCGGAAGCCGGGCCTTGTCCATGAACCCCTTGGCCGCCCTTTGCCGCAGGGCTTCATAAAGAATGACCGCGACCGAAACCGAGAGGTTGAGGCTCTGGACCATGCCGAGCATGGGGATCCGGACGACCTTGTCCGCGAAGGCCAGCGATTCCGCCGAGATCCCTTCGGATTCACTGCCGAAGACCAGGGCCAGGGGACGGGTGTAGTCAATTTCGGTGTACGGGACGGCCTCCTTCTGGAGGTGGGTGGCGACGATCGTGAAACCCGATTCTTTGAGCGGGGCGAAGCAGTCGGCCGGCGACCCGTGGGCCGTGATTTCGAGCCACTTGTCGGCCCTGGTGGTGATGGCCTCGTTGAACCGGAGGAGATCCGGGTTGGGGGAGATGAGGTCGAGGTGGAGGATGCCGGCGGCGTCGCAGGTCCGGATGACGGCGCTCGCGTTGTGCGCGATGGTCACGCCCTCGAGGACGACCCGTAGGTCGGGCTGGCGGAGCGAGAGGACGTGGTTGACCCTGTCGGTTCTTTCGGGCGTCGGCATGAGGAAACTATAGCAGAGTGCCGGGGGGGATACAACGCGTGGAAAGTGGGGGGGATATGGGGGGGGGAAATGGGGACATGTAACGATTTTCTGAAATCGGTACGTGTCCCCATTTCCCGGGCCCGCAATGAGGTAGCAAACCGACGCGGCGGTTGAAATACGGTTGTAAATCCCTTATAGTTACGCCCGTGCCGGTGTGGCGGAATTGGCAGACGCGCGGGACTCAAAATCCCGTCCGGGGCAACTCGGGTGTGGGTTCGATTCCCTCCACCGGCACTGTTTTCCCCTGATTTTCCCATGAAGTGAAAACGTCTTTAAGGAATTTTTCAGCCCCAATAGCTTAGTTTTGGCGCAATTCAGTTGATTTTGTCACACGGTTGGCACACGGGGAGAAGTCTACCTCCTGCCGGAACCCCGGGAGCAGGCCGAAGCGGCCGATATTCAATGGGGAGGGGGGTGTGAAGTCATAATGTTTTTGTTTTCGGAGGCGAGCAAGGGGAATGCGTGCCAGACGAGAAATTTTTTTTTGGCATTTTTCCCGGCTCACAGCCGAGTTCCTAGGGGTCCAGTCCTTCGGCTTGCCTCCGCCTTTCCATTATGCTATCGTCCTTGTGCGGCGTGTATGGCCTATAGTAATTCTGCTGAAGGAATTAATTCTGTGAAAGCGAACAAAATGATGCTGGCCGTCCTGGCCGTTGCCGCGGCGGTCTGCTTCTTTGGCGGGATGGTCTGGGCCGACGAAATCCACGATGCGGCGCAAGCGGGCGATTTGGAAAAAGTCCAGGCCCTCCTCAAAGCCAAGCCTGAGTTGGTCAAGGCCGTGACAGACGAACTTGAGACGCCGCTACACCTGGCCGCTGGTGCGGGTAAACTGGACATCGCCAGATTGCTAATTGCAAACAAGGCTGAGGTCGACGCCAAGAATATCAGCCGCGAGACGCCGTTAATCCTGGCGTCTTCTTGGGGCCACAGGGACGTGGTCGAATTGCTCCTCGCTAACAACGCTGATATTCACGCTAAAGACATCCTGGGCATGACGGCCCTCCATGTGACGACGTCTGGGGGCCATAAGGACGTGGCCGAACTTCTTCTGGCCAACAAGGCCGAGGTCAACGCTACAACAAAAAGGGGCCTGACGCCGTTGCATATGGCGGCGATGTTTGCCCGCAAGGACTTAGCCGAACTTCTTCTCGCAAACAAAGCCGACATGCACATGAAAAACAGCGACGGCGAAACACCACTAGCTCTCGCTCTCAAATTCAAAAAAGACTGCTCGGATGAAAAAGTTTTACGAGTTTACGACGAGACCATCGCTGTTCTCCGCGCGCACGAATCGAAGGAGTCAATCAAGAGCACGAAATAATCGAACTGGTCGCCCTAGGTTGACGATGTTCAGAAGAGGTTGGCCGGGCTCCAGAAGCCAAAAAACTCCACTTTTGGCTGGACCAGTTTTCGAGTGAGGCCCCCTTCAATGAGCGGGACATAAACGAGGGGGTTGACAGGCCGTCCAGAGACGCTCGGCGCAAATTGAGCACTTGTCCTCTACAGATGGTCGATACTAGACGCCAATTGACATCGACATTGCCATTGCTCAAGAATCTCGTGGAGGGGGCTATACCGTCCTGCCCTAAGACGTAGGCCGGAGCGGCAGGGCAGGGCACTGAGCCAGACGGGGAGGACTATAATGACGCAAATAGGACCACCTGCACGAGGCAGCGTCGGTTTCAAGCTCGCGCGGCTGCGGCGACCTCTCCCCCTCGGGGTGCTTTCTAAGGGTCCTTTGGTGGGATTTTCAAGCCTACCGATAAGGCGCTTATCGCTACGCCTGTTGGGAAAACAATGGGCGGTCCATCTTCAGCTATTCCAAGAAGCTCTTTCAATCCAAGGTTAACCGCCGATTGCAGAATCATAATAAGTTTCTCCATATCCTTGGTACTTTCTTCACTGAGTTTGTTTGCGCCATGTAAGAGTTGCCTAAATTGCCACAATTTCTCGGCGTCCTCTTCCGTTACTTTCAATCGGGTCTTCAGATACTCTTGTAGCGTTTTCCCAACGACTTCCCTTTCAGTTGATTCTCCGCATTCAGGACAGCTTGCCATAATGTGCCCGCACTTTGCCTGGTATGGTAAACGGACTGAGATCTGTGAGGACTTACACAGGACTTCCAAACAGATCCACAGAAACACGAACCGGTCCACTTCATAATCTGCGGCCAAAGCTTTGTGATACCATCTCAGTGCGGCTAGATCCCGCTCTGTGATGTGGCCGGGCTTAGGCCACAATGGAATATCGCGTAGAACCCGCGTATTATTCATCCAAGCAGACCTAAACTTCGCAGGCTGAGGAGGCTTAGGAAATAATTGCCTGTTCTCAGGATCACCCACCTTCCTTATCTCAATTGACACTATGGTAATCGGAAACTGAACGAAGAAAGCAAGCTGGTCGCATGCCCATTCTATTGAGGGCATAGCCGCTTTGAGTGCCGAAGACCCGTTCTCTACGGATGTCTTGCAGACCAATGCGACAGATTCACAAAACCGGCCTTAGGTCGCCGACGAGCTTTGATTCTATACCGGTTAGCTTGGATCGCCGGGCACGACTTTCTGGATTCCGCACTCTTTGGGATGCTTAGGACACTGCCAAACTTCGCCACGGCCACGCCGTATCCGACGGTATTTCGTTCGGCCATCTCTTTGGCACCGAGGAGGCTCAACAAACGGAGCTCTTTCGTCAACATCTCGAAGATAATTGCAGCCGGTCTTCTGGTACTGAACGCAACCGACCTTTATAGGTTGGCGGGAATCGAATCGAGACTGGATTCGCTGGTTGACAATATGGGTCGGACCTCCACATTCCGGGCAAGTCCTCGGTCTTCCGTCCTGGTGCATAACGGCGTGTCGTATATGTTTCGCTTGTATAAAATCCAGGACTAACTTCGCGACTGCGGAATCCTCCGTCCTGTGCATGATCTCCGCACGTCCGCGATGGCTCGCCCAGTTCAGACTGCCAGTATAGAGAATGCGTTCATCGATAACGACATCCTTCCCGTGAAGGCCGGAAGAAGCAATCACTACGGCTCCAATATCGCGAAGTCTCTGGATGGTTTTTTCAACATATGCCGGATTTTCGGCTTCCGCGACCGGAGGGGTGACAAGAGTAAGTTCTGCGCCTCTCTCCACAGCTGCTCTTAAGTGGGGTTCCACTCTTGGCCACCGATATTCGCCAAAGAAGGGCACGAGGCCAAAAATGCTCTTTCGTGCCGATTGAAGATCCTTGAAGAACCTATCAAAGAAAGTGGTCTCGTCCAATAATTCATGCATTGGCTGGCCGCTTTTTGGGCTCTCGGGCACCCCCCATGTAGAATCTCCCCTGGCTTCCGCAACCCATTTTGTGAAACCCTGACCGGCAAACTCAACCGCTGAAACAAGGTCGGCCTCATCCTTGAAGAATTTCCAAAGTTGTCCCAAAGCGCTTGTGGGGCGCGCATGCTGGTTGAGCCATTCCGAGGAACCAATAAATACCAGCTTATGGCGTGCCCTGGTAACAGCAACATTCAGATCTCTCAACACTTCTTCGACGCGATCCGGATTGGTTAAGCGAGAGGACCAGTGCGGGTCATCAAGAACGGAATCAATAATAACGAAATCCGCCTCGGCACCCTGGAACGTATGCACAGTTCCGGCCGTTACCCATTTTGTGAGCTCCATTGCTTGGGCATGTCGCATAAGAAGTCTGCGCTGAGCAGCGAAAGGAGTTACAATTCCGATGGGACTTTCATCTTCGCGAGGCACGGGAAGCCCCGCCGCGGCCATCCCAGCCAACTCTACAGCCAGCGTTGCAGAATAGAAGTTGAATCGGCTAAGACTCCCGGGCTGCTTGCCACTCCAGCAGTGAAGGTCTGCTGTATCGACGATAATCAGGGGATTATCTGGCAAGAAGTTCAGCCAGGATGGGGCTGGACGACCCCGGACGCTGGGATGATCCTCCAGATGAAGACCAGCCCCTGCATAAGCTAATTTGCGCGCCACCTCAGCAATGGGCTGTGCCATACGGCGTTGAACCTTCAGGCTCGTTAATACCCCACTGCCCTGAACCGGCTTTCGACCGATGACTATGCCGGCAAGATGAAACGCATCTTGTCCGAGCCTGTCATTGCTTATATCTGCGTCGCTACGGATGATGGGGGGCAACTGCAAGAAATCGCCTACGAGAACTACCCTTGACCTAGCTCGCCCGGCAACGAGGAATAGTAAGGGAGGCATGGCCATGGAGATCTCGTCGACAATAACCGCGTCAAAAATCTGGCCCTCAAGCTCCTTCCCAACATAGCTCTTAGTGAGTGTGCAAAATATTGCCCTGGCCTCGGAAATTATTTGGCTCTGAAGCAAAGCTATCTTGTTTTTGAGGCTGTCTATCTCGTCCATGAGGGGCCCGATTTGTGCTTCGAGCGTTGCCTTTTCTACGTTCAGGACTTGATGCTCAGGAATTCCACTCAGCGCCGTACGTGCCTCGGCGAGTGTTCTTTCAGCGGTATCCACACGGTTTCGTCTTGTAGCCCAATCAGCCTCGGCCCTCTGAAGTTCCCGCTCAGCTGATGAGGCTTTTGCTTCTGCAGATTGCAGTAAACCTTTGGCCAGCCGCACCTTGGATTCTCGGAAGAACCAGGCTTTCTGTGCGCGAGCAATATCCAGGCGGCATTGCTCAATCACCATGGCTGATTCATTCACGAGCGCCAGCGCTCTTCGATATGCGATTTCCGACTCCATGCCCATCGCTTTGGCCTGCTCAACTTGCTTCGTAATCAGAGCCAGACGCTCCCAGAGGGCGATACGTTCCTGGCACGCTGTCAATTTATCAGAGAGCGGTCGGGCCTTCTCTTCAAGTTCAAGAATTCGAGCCTGCATATCATAGGCTTTGGCCTCTAAAACTTTTTCAAAGCGGACGCTATCAGGAACACGGCGGTCACTTGTACGACCGATGCGGAGAACCTTGCCCTCGGAAACCAGCGGGCTGTTAGCCAGTGGCCCCGGGTCGTCCTCAATATCTTTTGTGCTGGCATAGATTGCCTGATCGACAGCGGCATGTGTGTGGCTTGATACCAGGACACGCTCTCCTCGTTTTAGCAGCTCAGCTATTAATTCGGCTATAAGCCTTGTTTTTCCGGTGCCGGGCGGTCCCCATACGTAGGTCAAAGACGACCCACATGCCTGACTAATAACGGGAAGCTTTTCCTGATCATCACTCGTATAACGACGGGTTAATTCTTGGCTCAAAACTACGTTACCCGTTTTAGCTAAGTGCGGATGAAAAACTGCCACGGCAAGTGGGCTGATTCCCGCTGGATTCTTTACCAAACCCTCGAGAACTTCCGCCAATTTGCGCAGCAAAGCCGTATCGTCAACCTGGAGCATTCCATAGGGGATGTGCGCTGGAAGAGGACCTCGTCCTTCAACTTGGAGGTCAATCCGATCTCCAATTTGTCGGAGGATCGACGCCGAGTAGTCTGCATCGCTCGTTTTCAGCCGTCCGGTAGCATCTTCAGGAATTCGAGTACCATCGGCAACGATGAACTGGAAAATTCCTGAAGCGGGATTGATTTGCTGCAGAAGAGCCCCGGATAATACTTCATAAGATAGTGCGCCCCCACTCTTCTCGAGTGCGGTCAACTCTTCGCGAACAGCCTGGGAAAACCAACTGGCAAGTGGTCCGGGCGAATCGGGGGGACTAACGATGTAATCAGCCATTTTGAACCATTCGGGCCTTTCTAGTGATGTTGGATGGTTGAGTGCACGTGCCCGACCTAATTATCCCGCCCCGCCAGCAAACGAAGGATAAACCCCGAACCCTAATGTGTCAAGGAATCTTGCAGATTTTGGGAGATATCAATATTTTCCGCCGATCTTCCCAATCTTCCTTTTGCGCGCCAGAAAAATTTTCTGTCGATCTTTCGTGACGTCGTTTTGTTGATTTTGCATTCTCGGGCCGACTGGGCTAGAATTCTGTCCTCATGAGACCGGGTTTCGTGGCCAGAATAATCCTGCCCGCGATTTTTGCGCCCTTGGCCCTTGCCATTATTGTTCCGCCTTACCTGTACCCGGGGGCAGGTTCCCCACCTCGAACCAGAATGACTGAGCCTTCATCGAGCCCGCTCGAATCGGGGACAAAGTCCTTGGGCGCCTCCATATTGGCCGATCTCAGGTCCGGCCGAAACGCTGAGACGATCTCCAAGTGTTTGGGGATTATCGAGCGAAATCCGGCGGACGTCGCCGCCTACGCCTGGCTGTTTCAGGCCCTGGAGGGGACGGCTGATTCCGCCAGAGCCGCCGCCGTTCTCACGGCCACGGACCGCCTGGAGCGTCTGCTCCAGGAACACCCGGGAAACGTCTATTATCATTATGGACTGGGCGTGGCCTATCAGAAACAAAACAAGTTCGACCTCGCCCGGGAACACCTGACAAGGAGCATCTCCTTGGGCGGGGATTTCCAGGAGGTTTACGGCGAGCTTGTCAACGGCTACCTCACGAGAAAGGACATCGACAAGACGGCGGCCTTTCTTCGAGACCGCCTGAAGCAGAGCCCTGACAATCCTTTTCTTCACCAGGCCCTCGGCCTCGTCCATTACTATTCGTCGGAGTACCAGGACGCGCAGGCCTCGCTCGAAAGAGCCCGGGTCAAGTTCCACGAGAGGGGGGCGCAGGGCGACGAAGGACGATGTTTCCTCAATCTCAGCGATGTTTTCACCTATCTCAACGACTATCCCGGCGCCCTGCGGGCCGCCCAAACGGGACTCCGGATATCCCGGCAGACGGGAGACAGGATTCTCGAGATTCAATGCCTGGAACGGAGCGCATTTGTCTGGACGGACCTCGGGAAAGACGCCCAGGCCCGTGAGGCCTGCCAGCAAGCCCTGGCCCTGGCCCGGGAAATGGTCTGCCGCCGACTGGAAATCCTCTGCCTTCGAACCTGGGGCGTGATCCTTCTCGAACGGGGTGACCTGGCCGGGGCCCAGGATTTCCTCTCCCAGGCTCTGGGGTATTACCAGCAAACGGCGGCCCTCCGCAGCCAGGACATCTGCCTCTATTGGCTGACCCTCCTCTACAAGGATAAAGGCGATTATTCCAAGGCCATGGCCTGCGCCACCGAAGCTCTGCGGATCAGCCGGAAGATCGGCTTTAAAACCGGAGAGGCCTTCCACCTGACGACGATCGGCGACATCTATCTCGCCTTGGGCAATTATGAGAGGGCCCTGGAATTCAACAAGGACGCGCTGGGTGTCGCCGAGCAGTACATCGGAAAGTGGAGCCGGGAAGAGTGCCTGAACACCATCGGCTTCGTATACATCGAGCTCCATGAGTACGGCCGGGCCATGGAATACTTCAAGGGGGCACTCGAGTACATCCGAAAGATCGGCCACCGCCGGGAGGAAGCGCGGTGCCTTTACAATATCGGCTTCGCCTATTTCAAGCTCGGAGATCTTCCGAACGCCCTGGCGTACTTTTCGGAGAGCCTGAGCGCCGCGAACCTGGCCGGAAAGAGAATCATCCAGGCCCAGAATTATAATCGCCTGGGTGACCTCTACCTTGAGCTGGGGTCATGGGATAAATCGAAGAATTTCTATCTTCTGGCGCAGGGCGTGGGCCGTGAAATCGGCCAGCCGACGGCGATCTGGGAAGCCTATGCCGGCTTGGGGGCTCTGTCCAGGGCCCGAAAGGATTATCCGTCGGCCGTCGAGAATTATAAGCACGCCATCGGCATCATTGAAGACTTGAGGGTCCAGCTCCTCTTACGGGAATACAGCTCGGGGTTCTTCAAAAGCAAGATCGCGATTTACGAGGCCATGGTCAATCTCCTCTTCGAAGGCTATGAAAAAAAAGCCTCGCCCGAAATACTCGAGGAATGCTTGTATTATGCCGAAAAAGCCAAGGCCCGCTCTTTCCTGGACGATCTTCAGAAAGCCAAAGTCGACGCCACCTCGCTGCCTCGGGATAAAACGGATGAATGGGAGCAAATCTCCCGGAAAATTTCCCGCCTCTCCTCCGAACTCAATGACGCCTCGCTGAGTCCGGCGGACCGGGCGGAGATTCGGGAGAGGCTGGGGAAGGCGGAAGACGACTATCAGCTCCTCACCGAAAGAGGGAGGGCCGAGAATCCCAACTATTCTCGAGTGGTTTCGAGCGAGCCCTGCCGGCTGCCGGAGATCCGGAGGAAGCTCCTGAACGGGGAGACGGGCATCGTCGAGTATTTTGTCGGCGAGGAGAATATCTACATTTTCTTCATCACCGCGGGGGATCTCTCGGTCCGCCGGCTCACCCCGCCCGAGAGCCAGCGGACCCTCCGGCTGGTCGGCAATTACATCCGTCTGTTATCTTCCCGGGAGATTACGAGCTTGGACGTCGCCCCGGCGGGCCGCAGAGTCTATGACGCCCTCTTCGGCGCCGCCGGACGGGCCTGTCTCTCCGGGGTAAAGAACTTGATCGTCATTCCGGACCGGACGTTTTACTATCTGCCCTTTGAAACCCTTGTGTCCGGGGACGAGCCCGGCTCGGGCCGTCCCTCCCCCCACTTTCTCCTGGAGGACTATGGGATCTCGTATGCGCCTTCCGCCTCGACCCTGGTGAGCATCCTGGAGCGCAGAGAAAGTGTGAAGGCCGAGGCCGACTTGCTCGCGATCGGCAATCCCGTCCTCGGTCGCGCCGATGACATGAGCCGCGGGGGAAAAAGGGAAAACGACGTCCTCTTTGAATACTATCTTGAAAAACGCTTCGTTCTCCATCCGCTCGAATTCGCAGCCCGCGAAATGGAGTCGATTTCGAGATTTTTTGCTCCGGGTTCACGGAGAACCGTATCCGGCGCCGAGGCCACGGAAAACAGGGTGAAGAACCTTCCCCTGTTCGACTACAAGATCCTTCATTTCGCCACGCACAGCCTCCTCGACGAGATGGTCGCCAGCCGCTCGGCCCTTGTTCTTTCCGTGGATTCCCATTCCGACGAAGACGGATTCCTCCAAGCCAGGGAGATCTACAACATCAAATTGAACGCCGAGCTGGTTGTCCTCTCGGCGTGTCAGACGGCCGGCGGAAAGATGGAGAAGGGGGAAGGGATCCAGGGTTTATGCCGGGCGTTTTTCTGCTCGGGGTCGAAGTCGGTCGTGGCGAGCTTGTGGAATGTCAACGACGAATCCACTTCCTTTTTTATGAAAAGTTACTATGGCTATCTGACGGAGGGCCAAACGAAGCAGGAGGGTCTCCGCTTGACCAAGATCAAGATGTGCCGCTCCGGCAAGTGGCGTCCCTACCATTGGGCGGCTTTCGTCCTCATCGGTGAAGGGGCCGCAACTATTCCCCTTCACAGATTATCGTTCTGGAGCAAGCTTCTTCAGTTCTGAAGAATGAACCTGGCGAATTCCGATTCGATCGTCCGGCTGTCTTTGAAGACGGCCACGATTTTCCAGAAATAGACTTCGTTTTTCCGGATCAAGGCCGCCGCGTCTTCGGGGAGGGAGAACGTGTCCGTGCGGAGAAGGCCGGATTGATAGACTGGCTCGAGACTCCGGTCATAGATCTCCAGGCGATAGCTCTGGGCTTCGGGCCGCGGCGTCCACTGGAAGCTCAACGTCGACGCGCGGATCGTTCCCTTGGGACGCACAAGCCCGATCTCAAGAGGCGATACGTTTCGTTCCAGGCCGCTTGTCCGGCGGGATCCGATATTCGGAGCGATGACGAACACGGCGAGGAGCACCAGGGCGGCTCCGACGGCGGGAACGCCAATCCAGCGGAACGAATTCCGCCTTTTCAGGCGCCGGCTTCTCCGAAGAAGGAGGATCTCCCGGCGCGCCTTTTTCCGCAGGCGGTCCCGGGCCTCGCGGCTCTGCAAATCCAGCCCGTCAAGTCCGCGGAGGATCCCCTGGCTTTGCGACCGGATCTCCTTGGCCGCCTCAAAAACGGCCAGGCATTCCGGGCAGGACCGGACGTGGGCGAGAAGTTTCCGCCCCTCTCCCGCGGGGGCCGTCTCCTCAAAGAAGCGGATGATCTTGGTTTTCGAGGGACATCTCTTGAGCTTCATGTCTTCCCTCCCGGCGGCCAGGGACCGGGATAATTCCCGGCCATGCTTCCCGGGAGGTAGCGGGACTTCTCCTTCAGGTCGTCGATCCCCCGGTAGAAGAGATGCCGGACCTTGGGTTTTTCCCAATGCAGGGAGGTTGAGATTTCATCGATGGACAGGCCCGACAAATAAAGCCGCAAGACTTTCTTCCTGTTTTCACTCAAAGAATCGACCAACGCCAGGATCGTTTCCCGGACTTCCCCATCCTCGACCCCCGCCTCGGGGGAAAAGTCCTTATCCGGCCCGGACAACAGGGCCGCCCCGGCGAAAATTCTCCGCAGGGTCTCGGGTTCTCCGGACGGCCTTTGTTTCATCATCTTCCTCAATTCGTCGATGGTCGTCGAGTAGGCGACTTTCTTTATATAGGACGGAAGATTTTGCACGTTTTTGCCTTTTTTTAAGAAGGTCCAGATTCTGAGCCGAACTTCCTGTTCGATGTCCTCGAGGTCGACGTCGTCGTTGCGGTGGAGGTTTTTCTGGATGACGTGCTTGATGAGCAGAGAGAAACTCTCGATGATGGCCCTGGTGCTCTGCTCGAGGTCCTGCATTTATTTCGATATTATCATAAGTTTTGGTACAGATGAATGCTTTTTATCGTCGTTATTGAAAAGTGGAGGGAATCATGCGTTCAAAATCTCAGTCTCAATCGCGGCTGTCTTTCCCGGCCATCGCCATCCTGGCCGGATTTCTTTTGGCCGGCATCCATTCGGGCTGTACCTCTCAGGGCCCAGCCAAGCCCCCTCTTGAGGCTCTCTTCGACGAAGGCCGGGCCACTTTCTATCAGGCCGTGGCCGACGACGTCGACCGGCATCCGGAACGGGCGCGGCTCAACACCTCGGAGAGGGCGAAGATCCGGGACCTCCAGAACGTCTATCCGCGTCTCTACGCGATTCTGATGAATTATTATTATCAAAAAGACGCCCCCGTTTTTAAGGCCCTGCTCGACTCGGGCAGCGGGGAATCGATGCGCCACTTCCGGGAAAAATACCTGGACCTGGCCCGGTTCAGCGCCCATATGTTCGCCGAGAGCCTCTTCGAGCCCAGCCCGACAGGGTCCTATTTCAAGGATCTCATCCCCCGGTTCAAGGGCAAGGACGCCGTCGACATCGTGGCCATGTCCTCCGGGCACCTCGCCAAACTCGACCTGCCTTCGCCCGACAAGATCGAACACAAGACCCTCAGCCCGGAGTTCGAGAAGCAGTGGGGGCTCGACGCGGCCAGATTCCGTGGCGCCCATAAACTGACCAAGGGCCGAGGGGTCCGCGTCGCCGTTCTCGACTCCGGCATCGACATGAGCCATCCGGTTTTCCAGAATACCCTCTGGGGAGCCCATTTCAATTTCGTGGGGCGGGACGGGTTTCCCTGGGTCGAGGCCGGTCCGCCGATGGTGGATTGGGGATGGCACGGCACCATCGTGACCTCCATTGTGGCCAGGTACGCGCCGGAAGCCCAAATCACGGTTTATCGTTATCTCGACGCCGACTCGCAGAATGATTCCCCGCTTCCGCTGGTTGTCACCAGTCTCATGGGGGCGGCGATTTATAAGGCCGTCCATGACGGCAACGACGTGATCAACCTCAGCGCCGGGAGCAATCTCCACGTCCCGTACCTCCAGGAGGCCTGCCGCTACGCCCGTGACCATAACGTGATCTTTGTCACGGCGAGTCCTTACTATATGGGGCGCTACCTTGGCGGAAACGAGGACTATCCGGGCCAGTATCCGGAAAACGTCTCGGTCACCGCCATCACCAAGCTCGGCGAAAATAAGTACGGGTACTGGGACATTGCGGCCCCCGAATCCACAACCACAGTGGGATCACCAGATGCTCCCTTCGTCGCCTACCCGACCTACGTCGGCGAAAAGGACGATTACGCCGCCGGCATCTCCTGCGCGACGCCCATCGTCGCCTCCCTGGTGGCCCTGATCGAGTCCGTTTATCCGCGCCTGGGGACCGAGCCTCCGGGAAAATACGCGGACACCATCAAGAAGCTCCTGACGGAAAACGCCGATCCCCGAGCGGTGGGGTTTGACGGATTTTCCCCAGAGTGCGGCTACGGTTTGATCGACGCCGAGAAAACCGTGAAGGCCGCTCTCCGGCTGGCGGAGGCCCGCCGGGTTCAGAATTCCGGGCCGGACGACACGAGTCCCGCTCCGTCCACGAAGAACGACGACGTCTTTTCGGAAGGGGAGAAGATCTTTTACGGACAGGTTAAGCTGACTCTCGGTCTGCATCCGGAGAGGCAGAGACTGCTGCCCTCGGAAATCGACAGAATCGAGCGCGGCGCCAACGGTATTCCCCACCTCTATGAGAACCTGGTCAATATCCTTTTCCTGGAGGCCGAGCCCGAGCTCATGGCGCTTCGCCAAAAGAACGACATGCCGGCTTTCCGGAACCGCTATCTTGCTCTTTGCCGGGACGCGGCGGACCGCTTTGTCGAGTCGCTTTTTTGTGAAAGCCCCGGGACACAAGACGTCCTCGCGGCCGCTCCGAACCTCGGCCGCGGCCGGCTGGACCTCGTCCTCGCCTCTCTGGGCCGGAAGTCCGGACCCCGCCCGTCGCCGGAGGTCTTGAAAAATATAAGATCCATTGCGCTCGAGCACAGCCCGGCCTTTGAGCTCGGGAAGTTCCGCCAGGCCCAAAACACCAGCACGGGGAAGGGACTGAAGGTGGCCGTCATCGACTCCGGCTGGGCTTTCGGCCCGGATTCGCCCGAGAACGCGAAGATCAACCATGTCCTTGATACTTCCCTGATCAACAGGATCCAGTCCCCCTGGGGCGGAGAATCCGTAAATCCCGGGGACGCCTCGGGCCGGGGAACGCTAATGGCCCTCATCGCGTCGCGCTGCGCCCCCGGGGCCGAGCTCAGGACCTACCGGACGGGCGGCGACCCCGATTCGCCCTACGAATACTGGCCCGCCATGGAGCTAGCCCAGGCCATCTACGAAGCGGCCCGGGACGGGAACGACATCATCCTCACGGGGGCGGCGTTCGGCCGCGACTTCCCGTTCCTGCTGCAGGCCTGCCAGTTCGCCTACCACCGGAATATCCTGATCTTCGCGCCGAACGGTTTTTCGCCTTTCCCGAAGGCCGACGAGCGGCCGGCTTATCCCGCCGCTTATTCTTCGGTCATCGCCGTGGCCGGGGCCGAATATAAAGCGGGAAATCGGCCGACCCCATGGGCTTTCTCCTCTCCTTCGAAATCCACGGCGGTCACGGCTCCGGCCTTTGTGGGCGCCGGGATTCCTCCCTCGAACGCCTACGCGGTCAGCGCCTGCGGCGGACTCGCGGCCCTCATCTCTCCGAGGATACCCAAGACCGGGAAGGAGCTTCCGGGACAGTACGTCCAAAGGATCGCGGAGATCATGAAAAAATCGGCCGACCCGGGAATTCTCGGATTCGCGGACTTTAATACTAAGACCGGCTACGGGCTCGTCGACGCCGAAAAGGCCGTCGGTCCTGCGGTCCAGACCTACATCAAGAAAATGAACGATCTCGAAGCCTACTTTAAGAAGCGGATGGCCCAGAGGGCCAAGGAAGCCGAGGAGGCCGCTCAAAAAGACGCGGCGGAAAAGGAAGCCTCGGCCAAGAAAAAGTAACACGGCTTAAAATGTCCGTCACGGAGGTCCAAATGAAAAGGCGAGTCCCTGTCATTCCGGCGTTGCTGATTTCCCTCCTTCTTCCCCTGGCCGCGCGGGGGCAGACGGGGAAGAAGCCCCTGACCCTGGAGGAGATGATTTCCTTGAAGTCCATCGGAACGGTGGCGATGTCTCCCTCGGGCCGGATGGTCGCGTTTGACGTTACGTCGGTCGATTGGCCGCGCAACACGTACAAGTCCGACGTTTGGCTCGCCGATACGGCCGGCCGTCAGTGCTACGCGGTGACCAAAGGGCCGGATATGAACATGGGGGCGGCCTGGTCGCCCGACGGCCAGGCCCTGACGTTTCTCTCGACCAGGCTGGGCAAACCGCAGTTGTTTATTTTCCGGCCGAGCCAGGGCGAAGCGGAGCCCTTGATCGAGGCGCCGGCCGGCGTCCAAAAGTACAGCTGGGCCCCGGACGGAAAATCCATCGCTTTTCTGACCCCGGAAGCTCCCGACAAAGATATGATGAAGGCCAAAGATGCGGGATTCGACGCCGCGGACGTCGACGAGGGGAGGCCGCGATCGCAGCTCCACGTCTTCGACCTGGCCACCAAGGCTGTGAAGCCGCTCGTTTCCGGGGATTTCCACATCATGGGATTTTCCTGGTCTCCGGACGGATCGAGGATCGCTTTCGTGACGTCTCCGAAAAACCTCGAGCCCGTGACATGGGAGTCGCAGACGCTCCGCATCGTCAACCGCGACGGAAGCGGGATGAAGGCCCTGGATTTCCGCTACTTTTCCGCCTATACCCGCCGCGGCGAGGCCGTCTGGAGTCCGGACGGGCGATACCTGGGCTTGGAGGTCGGCGACCTCGCCAAGCCCGAGCTTCACAACCATATCATCCAGGTTTATGATTTCGAGACGGGCCAGGTCTTCAACGCATCCGGAAGCGCCGACCATTTTCTCTACAACTGCCACTGGTCTTCCGACGGCGGCGGCATTTATTATGTCGCCTATCATCTCCTGAACGCCCAGATCTTCCGGCTCGACGTCCGGAAGAGGGAAGCGCGCCAGCTCTCCCATTTCCCGAAAATCGAGGTCAACCAGGTTTCCTTCGCCGCCGACGGGAAGACGATCGCGTTTTCGGCGAGCACGCCGGATTGGCCCCAGGAGATTTATGTCGGGGACATCAACTTTCCCGACAAGGCCCGGCGCCTGACCGATATCCATCCTGAATTGGACAAGATCTGGCTCGGCCAAACGGAGGAAATCAACTGGAAGGCCGCCGACGGACTGGAGATCGCCGGAAATATCGTCTACCCGATCGGCTATGAAAAGGGGAAGTCCTATCCGACCGTGACGCTCATTCACGGCGGCCCTGCCGGCAATTTCAACAATTCCTTCTCCGGCCTCTATTACTGCCCGGCCCAATATTTCGCGGGCCAGGGGTACCTCGTGTACATGCCCAACGTTCGCGGCAGTATCGGCTGGGGATCCGATTTCCTGAGAAAGGACATGCGGGATTGGGGCGGCGGGGACTATGGCGATTTGATGGCCGGCCTGGACCTCCTCGTCGCCCGCGGCCTGGCCGACAAGGACAAACTCGTCGTCTGGGGCGGGAGCTACGGCGGTTTCATGACCAATTGGATCGTGACCCAAACACAGCGTTTCAAGGCCGCCCACAGCGAGGTCAGCATCTCCAACCTCCAGACCCTGTGGTCCATCTCGCCCATCGGGCGAATCCTGTGCCGCCAGTACTTCGAGAAAACACCGCTCGAAGACCCGGAGCTCTACCGGAAGCTTTCTCCGGTGACGTACGCCGGAAACGTCAAGACGCCGCTTCTCATGACGCAGAACGAGAAGGACGAAAGGGTCCCGTTGGAACAGGCCGTGGAATTTTACCGGGCCGTGTCGCTCACCGGAACGCCCGTCGAACTCCATATCTATCCCGGCGAAGGACACGGGACGATGATGCCGAACCATCAGCTCGACAAGCTCCGGAAAACCGAGAGCTGGTTCAGGAAATACCTCCGGTGATCCGCCACGCTCGAAGGCCTGGGATTCTTGGAGTCGCCGCGGCCGCGGTTTGTATGTGGCTCTGTCCGGGCCCCCTTGTTTCCGGCGCCGAGCCGGCCAAGCTAGATGATCTCTTCCGGATCAGGAATATCGAGGAGGCTCGGATCTCGCCCGCTGGCGACCGGGTGGCCTATGTCCTTTCCGAAATCGACCTGGCCAAAGACGCGACCCGCAGCGGTATCTGGCTGGTCAAGACGGAAGGGGGAACGCCGCTGAAGCTCACGGCGGGTCCCGGCCGGGACGAGACGCCGCGATGGTCGCCCGACGGGAAGGAGATAGCGTTCATCTCCGACCGGGACGGTCCGAACCAGATCTGGCTCATCGACCTCGCCGGAGGAGAAGCGCGCAAGCCGGTCGCGATTGAAGGGGGGGCCTCGAGTTTCGCCTGGTCCCCGGACGGCCGGAAAATCGCCTTCCTGGCCAGGAGCCCGAAGCCGTCCGGGACGGAGAAAGCATCAAAAGGGCCCGACGATATTATCATCTACGACCAGGATGTCCCCGGCCTCCAGCTCTTTGTCCTCGACCCGGCCTCCGGGGAAATCATCCGCCTGACCGCGGATTCCTCGGCCGTGACCGATTTTTCCTGGTCTCCCGACGGGAAAAGAATCGCCTTCGCCGCCCAGCCCTCGCCGCGTATCCAAGACCTTTATAAAACGGATATTTATACGGTCGACCTCGAGACGCGCGCCGTCCGGGACCTGGTGAAGCGGCCCGGGATCGACACGTTTCCCCGCTTCTCGCCGGACGGACGGCAGGTCGCTTTTCTTTCAACCGAGGGGAAAACGGAGTGGATCGCCAACTGGTATCTCTGCCTCGTCCCCGCGGAGGGCGGGGCGCCGCGCAATATCACGCCGAAATTCGACGAATTCATGTTCACCCCCCAATGGTCACCGGACGGCCGCAGGATCTTCTTTCAAAGCCCCGCCGACCTCAGGAACCAGCTCTATTCCGCTTCTGCGGAAACGGGGGAGCTCCGGCCTCTCCTGGCCGGCGATTTTGTCTGGAGCGATTTCAGTTTCTCGGCCAAGGCCGAGCGGATGGCTTTCATCGGCACGAACTCCTCGACCCCTACCGAGGTATTCGTCTCGAGCCCGGACGCGTGGAGCCCGGTCAGGCTCACGTTCACGAACCCCGAGCTCCAAAACGTCAGCTTGGGTGTCCAAGAGATCGTCCATTGGAAAAGCTCCGACGGCCTCGAAATCGAAGGACTTCTGCTTCTCCCACCCGGCTCGCCAGCGGGAAAGCCGTATCCCTTGCTCACCTATGTCCACGGCGGTCCCTCGGGCCGGTTCGCGGCCGAGTTCTCGCCCCAGATCGGTTCGCCGTATCCCATCCAGGCCGAATGCTACCCGCTCCAGGTCCTGGCCGGCCTGGGGTACGCCGTTTTCATGCCCAATCCCAGGGGGAGCTACGGTTACGGCGAGAAGTTCAGGAAGGCCAATCTCCTGGATTGGGGAGGCGGGGATTTCCGCGACATCATGTCCGGGATCGACGCCCTGATCGCCCGCAAGATTGCCGACCCGGCCAAACTCGGCATCATGGGGCGGAGCTACGGCGGATACATGACAGGCTGGATTATTTCTCAGACAAACCGGTTCAAGGCCGCTTCCCTGGGGGCCGGGATGTCCAACCTGGTCAGTTTCTACGGCCAGACCGATATTCCCGGATACACGGAATACTATCTGGGCAACGTTCCCTGGCAAGCCCTCGATCGCTACATGCGGCGTTCCCCTGTGTTCTATGCCCGGAACATCAAGACGCCGACCCTCATCCTGCACGGCGAAAAGGATTTCCGGGTGCCCGTGCCCCAGGCCCAGGAGCTTTACGCGGCGCTCAAAAGGAACGGCGTTCCCGTCCAGCTGATCATTTATCCGCGGCAGGGCCACGTCGTCGTCGAGCCGAAGTTCATGCGGGACATGATGGAGCGCAACCTCGAATGGTTCGGGCGTTGGATGAAATAGGCTCGCGCTAGGGGGCCGGATTTTTCAGGACGATCACCCCCGCCGCGGCAAGCTTTTGCACATAATCCCGGACGTCGGCGAGCCGCACCGGACCGCACTCGGCGCTGACCGCATTCCTGATCTCAAGGACACTTCGCTTTCCGTCGATGAAGGCGCCGACCTCAAAGCCCGCGGCTTCGGAAAAGGGATTGTTATAGGGAATCCCCTTAGGCTCGAGTTTGAGGGCGATATACTCGTCGGACAAGGGACCGGGGAACCCGGGGATGCGGCTCGGAATGAGCCGGGCGGCCTCTTTTTCCTCTGGCGTGAGACCGGACGGGGATTGCGGCGGAATGACCATCCGGCGGGAGCACATCTCGAGGCAGGAGTCCCGGACCGCCCGTCTGGCCGATTCCCGTTCGAGTTTGAGGCCTTCGATTTTTTGACGGATCGTCCGTTCAAGGCTCTTTTCGCCGGGGAAAAGCTTCAGGAGCGATGTGAGCGTCCCTTGCTCTCTCTCGAATCCGCGATCGACGAGGTTCAGCGCCTCGCCCAGGTCATCGCTTCCGGGCCGGCCCCGCTCGACAGTTTCGACGGCCTTTTCGAGGTCCAACCCCATCCTCTGGACCGCCCTAGCGTATATCCGCTCGGCGAAATCGGCGGCTGACGCGCCGTCCATGTTGGCGATCGAGCCCGCCGTCATCATCCCCAGGACGATGGCCCGGCGCAACTGGGTCGAGTCGGACTTATCGGGAGTGTCCTGGTTCGAGTGATAGAAGTAATCCGGCCAATTGCCGAACATCGTGGCCGGGACCTGCAGGCCGCCACGCATGAACACCTCGTGGTCGCTCCCTCCGGAGTAAGGCACGATCCTGGCCCGCCACGGGTCGCGCGTCCCGGTCGGAGAGGTGATCGCGATCGAGCCCATCGTTTCGTGGCCGGGGAGGAGGGGGCCTCCGAGGAGCACGTCCAGGCCCGACGAAAGCACGTCGTTGAGAAATAACGGCACGGAGTCCGGGGTCCCGGTGACCTGGAAAGTCGACCCGCAGAGCGTCTGGTTCTCCCCGACCATGTCCATATTGATCACGGCGACCGCTTTCCGGACGCGCTCCGGGTGGGAGGCGAGATAGGCGTAGGTGCCGTAGACCTCCGGAACCCTAAAAAAAGCGCAGGTCCCGCCGGGGCCCGGGCAGGGCGCCCGACTCGATGAGGTCGTGAAAAGCGCGGGCGCACTCCAGGAGGGCCGCGCTGCCGCTGGCATTATCGTTGGCCCCGGGGTTGGCGTGGTCGAGGTGGGCGATAAACCAGACCTCCTGACCGGGGAATTCCCTCCCGGGGATCGAGCCCTCGACGATTCCGTATTCTCCGGGGGAGAGGTCGGCCTTGATGTCGACCCGCAGGACGACCTTCTGCCCGTCCCGGAGAAGCCTTTGGAGTTCCCGGCCCAGGCGCTTGGAGACGCAAAAGCCGAAGGTCGACGTCCGCCCGTTCTTTTCGAGCGTGAAAAGATGGTCCCACGTGACGAGGTCCGGAAAATCGTCAAGGTAATAACTACGATAGGAGATGACTCCCGCCGCCCCTCTTTCAAGAACGGCCAGGCGGTGGACGAGCTCGATCCGGCCTTTCCCTTGGGGCGAGGACGCCAGGACGAGCTTCCCGGCGACGTCCTTCCCGTCATAGTCCGAGGGATGAACGCCCTCGCCTACGTCCACCAATTCGGCTTCGACGGCCGCCGAACGGCTGTTGCTGGCCAGGGCGGTCGGCATTTCGGCCCAGGAGATCAGATGTTTCGACTCGGGGGCGACCATCCGGAGTTCGGCCCTGTCCACCGTCCAGCGGGGCAGGCTCAGGCTCGTCGCGTAGTATTTCTTTCCGTCAGACGGGAATTTCTCCACCGCGACTCCGTCGAGCCCGATTTTCCGCGCCTCCTCGCGGACGTAGGAAGCGGCTTCATCGTAGCCCGGCGACACGAACCAGCGATGGATTAGCGACAAGCGCCGGATATGATCGAGGGCCCGTTCGCCTGAAGCCCGGTCGATGATGGCCCGGACCTGGTCCAGGCTCAGGGAGGGAAGGACGTCCCGGTCCGCCGCCCGCCCGCTTTGGAGAAGCACGGACAGTCCGGCGATCGCGACAAGGCCGATAGCAAGGGCTTTTTTATCAGTCATGGCTGACCTCGCGGTTCGAATTTTTCGCGGCTCTCTTTTCCAGGGTGATGACTCTTGCCGCCTCCAGCATGCGCATATAGCTCGCGACCTCCCGGAGACTGATTCCATGCATCGCCGGATATCCTTCGCTCCAGAGTTCGGAATCGGCGGCCTGGTAGATTTCGAGGATGCTCCGGCGGCCGTCGATGAAATTATGGGCTTCGGTGTAGCCCACGTGTCCGTACGCAAAGTCCGGCGCGAGCCCGAACGATTCAAGCTTTTCCTTCCCCAGGACCTTTTCATAATAATTGCCGAAATAGGCCGAGGTGCCCATGATCCCCGGGGCGGGCCTCGGAATTAGGCCGTCGAGCTCCTTCTCTTCGGTGGAGAGCGCCGCCGGTTGAGGCCGGGACCCCAACTCCTGACAGCGCCGGCGGTATTCCGTGCCCAACTGGGTGATAAGGGAATCGGCGAATTCCGTTTCTTCTCGAACGCGCTCACCGATAAGCCGCAAAGCGTCCTTATCGGCGGGGACAAGGGGCTTGACGGACTCGAGCATCGCCCGCTCTCTCTCGAGGCCGCAGCGCAGCAGGACTTGCCCTTTTTTGAAGGCGGCGGCGATCGTGCCGCCGTCGGCCCCGGCCAGGGCGGCCAGGGCCAGGTTGGATTCCTGGACGAGTTTCGCCCGTCCGACCCCGAAAACTTCATTGACCAAGCGGTCGACGCTGTGTCCGTCCGTCCAGCCGAAGACGGCCGCGAGCGCCGCCCCGAGATAAGCCACGCGGTGAAGGCCCGTAGGGTCGACGTAGGAGAGGAAATTGACCTGGCTGTGGCGCGGCGGGACGGGCAGGCAGCCGAAAGCGATGGTGGGAATGCCCACGGTGTTGTTGTTGCTCTGCATCTCATCGCCGAAGCCGTTATACGGGATGACGCGCATGTGAAACTGGTCGCGGCTTCCTTCGGGGGCGAACAGGCTATCCTGATTTCTATAGTCCAAAAGGTTGCGGTTGGCCCGCTCCACGAGCTCTCCGGCCAGATTCTCAAGGACCGCCGACCAGTAGGAGGGGAGGGCATGGGACGGCTTGGCCGGGGCGAAATAATTGGAGAACTGTGTTTGACTGACCCCCACGCTGTCCACGGAAATCCCGCCCCGGACCTTGCCGATTTTTTCCGGATGCCTCGAAAAATACATGTACAGGCCCGAGACATGGGGCAGCCAGAGGAAGCGTATGGTCCGCTTCGGCCTCGGAACGAGTCCGTTATCGATGAGGGCCTGGAGCGTCCGGGCGACCTCCAGGATGACGGCGCAGCCGCTCCCGTTGTCCACGGCCCCGGGCAGGGGATGGTCGATGTGCGCCCACATCAAAAATTCCTCGTCGGGATATTCGGAGCCTTGGATGGACGCGTCCAGTGTTTCAAAGACGGCCTCGTCGCCTTGCTTGATCTCGGCGTCGATTTTGACCTTGACGACGACCTCCTCGCCGCGGTCGAGGAGATTTTTCAGAAACCGGTACTCGTTATTGGACAGGGAGAACCCGAAGGTCGATTCCCGGCCGTCCTTTCCCCATGGAGACCACCACGTGTCGAGATTGGCGTCCTGATTGTCGCCGCTGTTATGGGGAAGGTCGAAATAAAAAAGAACGCCCGCGGCCCCGAAACGATGGATGGCCATCTCCTTGACATCCTCAGGCAGGGCGTTTCCGGCCAGAACGATTTTCCCCCGGACGTCTTTTCCTTCATAATTCTTCGCATCGGCCCCCGGGCCGATCCAGACGACGGGCGCGGTGATATCGGCCGACCGGCTGCCCTGGATGAGGGCGCTCGGCGCGCTTTCCGTCGTCGTGATGAGTCTGGCCATGGGCTTGACGAGGCGGAGCTCCGCCCGGCCGCCGCGGGTCGGGACCTGGCCGTCAAAATTCTGAAGGCCGAAAAACTCATAACCGGTCTTGACGGGAACCCGCAGGATGTCCGCGGATTTCAGGCCGTACTCCCGGCACTTCTTCTGAAGCCTCAGCAGGATTTCGTGGGTCTGGTCGGAGCCGAGCGCGCGGTGATAGGTCGCGATGACGGCCAGGTTGTTGAAGGCGGCATAGCCGTTCACCTCGCCGGCGATGAGGCTCAGCCACGACTCCGGGAGAACCGCCGGACGCCCGGCCAGGCCCGGCGTTCCGGCCAGAACCAGACCCGCGAATAATAATCCGATGGACAAGGATCTAAAAAACGACCTTTTCATGGCCCCTCCAGCGGAGAGCGTTGTCGAGACGGAACGAAACCGTCCGCTTTCATTAAGGACGTCAGCCCGTCCGCTATTTTACCAGGGACCGGCCCTTCCCGGGTACCGGAAATGAGCCGGAGCCGGATTCGGGGTGGTACAAACGGTCCCCTTTCCCCGTCCTTATGATAAAGTGGCGAGATTCTTTATGTTATGGAGAGGCGAATTTCCCTCGCCGCGGAGGAGCGCATGACCAAAACACTCAGAGTCCTTGTCATCCTTTTTTTGGCGGTTTTCCTGTTCCGGTTCGCCGGGGCCCTTCAGGCCCAGCAAGGCGGCGAGCTCAAGGGAAAAGTCATCGACGCCAATGAGAAAATGCCCTTGCCCACGGTCAAAGTGACCATCGCCGGAACCAAGAGGTACGCCCTCACCGCTCCGGACGGAACGTTTGTCATGAAGAACGTCGCCCCGGGTCTTTACAAAATCCTTTTTGAGCTCGCGGGATTCATCACGGAAACCCGCAAGGACGTCACCATCGCCGCGGGAGAGACGGCCGAGCTCAATGTGTCCCTGTCCATGGGCTTCGCCCATGAAGTCACCGTCACGGTCCGTCGCGAGGTCGAAAGCCTTCAGAAGGTGCCTCAGAACGTCGAGGTCCTGACGGAGACCAAGCTCGCGGAGACCCCGCAGGTGAACATCCTTCAGGCGCTCAACAACGTTTCCGGCGTCGACGTGGAGACCGGGAGCGGAAGCACAACGCTCGGGTCGTTCATGTCCATCGACGGCTACGATGACGTCTACATCCGAAAGATGGTGGACGGCGTCGACGTCGGAGAGGTCGTCAACAACTGGAGCATGCTGAATTCCTTTCCCCAGGAAATGATCGCCCAGGTGGAAGTGATCAAGGGCGGCTCGTCCTCGGTCTGGGGATCGAACATGGGCGGCATCATCAACGTCATCACCAAGAGACCCCGCGACATGGCCCGGCCCGAGTTCACCCTGAAGAGCACCTACTCCCGCTTCGGCGCCATGGATTTCCAGGGGGGCAACGCCATCGGCGTCGCGGGCGACAATGTCAATTATTCCGCGAATATTCTGGGCAACGTCAAGAAGTTCGGCTACATGGTCGGCTACGACGGGATCCGCAACGACGGCTTCGTCCAGTACGGCCGGGAAAAGAACTACAGCATGTTCGGCAAGCTCAGCTATGAATTCAACGACAATACGTACATCGATTTCCTCTACAACAGGAACAAGATGGACACGCAGAATAAGTCCTTCTTGTACCTGCCGGACCTGCTCGGGACCGAATTCCCCTACTACTGGAATTACAATGCGAACTACCGGGGAACCTCGAACGTCGCTTCGCTCAAGTTCACGACGAACATCACCCCGGCTTTGAATCTGGAAACCCAGCTCAAGTACAACAGGTCGGATTTCGACGGGACGACGGAATACCTGGCCGGATCCCTCTTTCAGCCGCCGGCCGGGACCATCGATCACTCAAAGTACATCGACCAGAAACTCGGGTTCACGGTCAAGGGATCCTACCGGCCGAGCGAGGCCTTCTCGCTCGTTTCCGGCGTCGACTATTACCGGATCAAGGCCGATTTCTCGGCTTTCATCGCCAGCCAGCCCGTGATTTACGTGGACTCCGTGGCCCCCTTCGTCAACATGGAATACCGGATCGGCAACCTCGGGCTTCACGCCGGAGCGAGGTACGACTACGACAGCTCTTTCGGCAACCAGCTCAGCCCCTCGTTGGGGGCGACGTTCAACTTCGGGAAGGCGTCCCTCTTCCGGGCCAACGTGGCCCGGACCTTCAAGGTCCCCCCCCTGTGGTACACGCTGGGCGTCTCCTACTTCGACCAGATCCTGCCCAACCCGAACCTCAAGCCGGAAAGGGCCTGGGCGTACAGCCTCGGCTTTGAATCCCAGGAGCTCCGTTTTCTCTATGTGAAGTTGACCGGCTACTACCATCGGATGACCGACGGGATCGTCCGCGTTCCCGCGGATATCGAGGGCCGGTTCACGTGGGGAAATATCTCCAAGTTCCTGCGCAAGGGCTACGAAGCCGAGCTCGGCGTCCTGACGCCCGTCGGCCTCACCGGTTACGTGGGGACGAACTATAACAAGCACGAGAACACGACGGGCGGCGAAGCCGTCCTCCTGACCTGGATCCCCACCCGGACCTATAAAGCCGGGCTGAAGTACAAGATCGAGAAGATCGATTTCTTCGCCAATCTCAGGGCCCGCTGGATCTGGTGGAACATGGATCCGGACCTGTCGAGCTTGTTCAATCCGCACGACAAAAAATGGATCTATGATCTCCGCGTCTCCAAGGGCTTCAATATTCAGGGCAACACGCGGCTGGGGATTTTCCTCGACATCTTCAATCTGACCAACGTTCTCTATTGGGACCGGAGCGACATGCCGAATCCTCGCCGCTGGGGTCAGCTCGGCCTGGAAGTCAATTTTAAGTAATTCACGAGCGGGGCGGAAGAGCGCCGCGGACGGCTGACAGAAATCTGCGACCTGACGAGGTGAGAAGTGAAAAAGAACATGTGGGGTTTCTTAGGCCGGGCCCTGGCGATCTCGGCCGTTTTCTGGTGCCTGAGCGCCCCGATCCAGGCTCAGACCGGTCCCGCGGTCAATAAAAAACTCGACCAGATTTTCGCCGAAGCCAAAGGCGAGTTTTTTGGGATGGTCGGCAAGATCCTCGAGAGACATCCCCTGAAGTCCCAACTAAACGCCGCCGATCTCGCCAAGGTCCTGAACGGCCAAAAGGAAATCCCTTATCTTTTCGAGCGGCTGATGGTTTTCGCCTATCAGAAGGACGAGCCCCAGTACACGCAGTGGGTCCGGAGCGGAGACGCCGAATCGCTCGAGAAATTCCACAAGGCCTTTGTCGCGCTGGCCCAGGAATACGCCGCCCGGTTCGTCGGGTCCCTCTTCCGCAAGACCCGACAGTACGACTTCGAGGCCTCCCTTCCCCATAATCGCGGAAAATCCACGCTCGACCTCGTCCTTCAATCGATGGGATACAACGCCAGGAACGACCTGCCCGACTTTCCCAAGGATAAATGGTTCACCAATAAGATTAAGCCCGAATACACGTCCCAATGGGCCATCGACGCGCTCAATGCCCGTCCCTGCTGGCCCCTGACCAAGGGCGCGGGGGTCGTAGTCGCGATCATCGATTCCGGCCTCGATCCCTATAATTCGCTGTTCAAGGACAAGACCGTCCCCGGTTTCAATTTCTTGAAGCGGACGACTCCTCCCTGGTCCGACGAGAACCCTCCCATGATCGATTGGGGCATGCACGGCACGGGCTGCTCCTCGGCCCTCCTGGCCGTCGCGCCGGACTGCAAGATCATGCCCGTCCGGGCCCATGATGGGGACACGATGAACGATCCGGTCTACGATTACTGGATCTTCGAGTTCGTCGCGGCCGGGATTTACTACGCCGTCCATCACGGGGCCCAGGTCATCTCGCTGAGCGCGCCCTTGCCCGCGACCGAACTGCCCTTGCTCGAGGCCGCCCGCTACGCCTATCACGAAAACGTCCCCTTGTGCACCTCGGCGGGAAACATCTCCCGCATCCAGTGGGGCCTGCGTCTCGAGGACCAAACCTTCAAGGCCATGAAGAAAGAGGTCATCCTCGCGGGCGGCGTCGACCGGGAAGACGGCGCCATCAGGCCGTGGCCGATCACGGTCCCTCACGACGAAATCGACATCGCGACGCCCTCGGCCGACGTCTACGTGATCGTTCCCGTTTATATGAAAGACATGCAGGACATGGCCGTGGCCGGGACCTCGCTCTCCGCCCCTCTCGCGGCCGGCGTCGTGGCGCTTCTCCGGAGCGCGGCCCCCCCATCACAGGCTATCCTCAAAAAGCCCGGCGAGTACTGCCGTCTGGTCGCGTTCAGCCTGACGAAAACGGCCCGGCTGGATATTCTCGGACTGACCGAGCCCGACGACGTCGTCGGCAGCGGGCTTGTCGACGCGTTTGGCTCGCTCCAGATGATCAAGAACTTGCTCCAAGGAAAACGCTGACAAGGACTCCGGCGTCCGTCAAGCCCGTCGCAGGAGGTGATCGTGGACCGGAAGCTCAAGCGCAGGGACTTCATCAAGAAGAGCGTCGGGACAGGAGCCGTGGCGCTGATCGGCGGCGGGCTCGCGTGGCCCCGTCCCGGGACCGGCCTTTCGAGTTCCGGGAAACCGGGACATCCGGACGTCGCCGTCGTAAAGGGCGAGGATTGCCTGGCGAGCACGCGGAGGGCCGTTGCCCTCCTCGGCGGAATCGAGCGCTTCGTTCCGAAAAACGCCCGGGTGGCCATCCTGCCCAACACCCAGAGCGCCCATCCCGGGACATTCACCAAGCCCGATATCGTCAGGGCCGTCATCCGGATGTGCAAGCAAGCCGGGGCCAGCGAGGTGAATTGCCTGAGCTGGCTCCCGGAAAAGTTCTGGGTGGCGACCGGCCTCGCCGCCGTCCTCAAGGAAGAAGGCGCCGAGCTCAAAATCGTAGACCTCAAGGCCGAGGCCCTTTTCAAGCCGGTCGCCCTGCCCAAGGGGAAAATCCTTCGCGAGGCCATGATCATGAAGGAATTGTTCAATAACGACTGCCTGATCAACCTGCCCATCACCAAGGACCACGCCGGAAACAAGTTTACCGGGGCCATGAAAAACATGATGGCCCTGAATTTTGCCCAGGTTAACCGGACGTTCCATAGCGGCGATTTCAAGACCCAGCCCGACGATATCGACCGGCTCGACCAATGCATCGCCGACCTCAACCTGGCGATCAAGCCCGTTCTCTCGGTCGTCGACGCCACGGAGATCATCACCACCAACGGCCCCTTCGGGCCCGGCGAGCTGGCCCGGCCGCGGAAGGTCGTGGCGGGAGTCGACCGGATCGCCGTTGACAGCTACTGCGCCTCGCTCCGGGGTCTCAAGGGCGAAGACATCCTGATGATCAGGAAAGGCCATGAACACGGCCTGGGCGAAATCGACCTCAACAAAGTCAGAATCCAGGAAGTCGCGGCCTAGATGACATGTTCATGGAGCCGAGGAGCGGAATCCGACGGCTCGTCCGCCTGATCATCATTCCCATCGCGTTCAGCTTCTTTTGCGCGGGGCAATCCTCGCCCGCCATTTCCGGCCTCCGCTCGTATCTCCCGTCCGCCGAAGAAGCGGGGGAGTGGAAAACGGACGGCACTCCTCAAGAATTCAAGGGGGAGGATCTCTATCTCTACATCGACGGCGGGGCGGAGATTTACCGGGAGTATGGGTTCGCGGAAGTCCTCGTCCAGGAATACCGGAATCGGGAAGGGAAGAGGCTCTCGGTCGAGATCTTCCGGATGACGAGTCCTGAGAGCGCGTACGGCATGTATACCTTTAAGAGGAGCCCGCGGGGCACGCCGGTCAAAATCGGTGCCGGGGGCCAGCTCGAGGACTATTACCTGAATTTCTGGAAGGGCGATTTTCTGGTTACTATCACCGGACCGGACGGGAGCCCGGCGACCGGCCGGGGATTACTCGAGATCGCCAGGGCCGTGTCCGGGAAGATCCAGGGCGAGTCAAGGCATGCTCAACTCGCGGGAGAGCTTCCCGAGCGCGGGCTCGTCAAGACCAGCGTGCGCTACTTCAAGGGTTATCTCGGGTTCATGAACTACTATCCTTCCTTGGCCAAAGAGGCTTTCCGGTTCGCGGACGGCGTCAGGGGCGATTATTCCTCGGGCGGGTCGCTTTTCATCTTAAAATACCCGAGTGAAGAAGCGCTGCGGCGGGGCTTCCCTGAAGTTGAACGAGCGTTCAAGAACGACCCCAAAGCGAGAGAGTTCAAGTCCGGCGATGGCCTTTCATTCCAGGTGATCGATGACCGGGGAAAGCTTGTGAGCCTTGAGACCGTCAAGGAGTTTCTCCTACTCTGCATCGAAGACCGCGCCTCAGCCGGGCAGGCCCGCGGCCTTTTCGAGAAGATTCGCAAGAGTCATTAAACCGAAGCCGCGAACCCGGATCCCGGCCGAGTATTCCCCTAATAGAGCCAACTGGCGATGTCTGCTCCCGGGGGGGCTGTTTTGACGATGTGGGCGGCCATCACCGGGGCAAAACGCTGGTTGATGGTTAACATCGACACCGGAAGCGAAAGTTCCTTCCCGCCGCACCAGCAGTGGGGCTGGCGGTCTCCGTACTCCACGGTCCCGTCGTAATAGGGATTCTTCGTGCTCTTGAGAAAGGCCTCCATGAGGTAGACAGCGTTGTTGAGGTACCAGTTGTCCATATCGCCCGTGTAAATGTGGATCTTGCCCTTGAGTTTTGGCCCGAGCGTCTGCCAATCCCGCTCCAGGATATGCCGGAGGTCATAGTTTTCGCGCCAATAGGCGGCCACGGCGTGATCGATGACCCCGGTCCGCTTATCCCAGATCGGCTTCGGGTAGCCGTCGTCGCCGACAGGCCCGAAGACAGCTTGCCAGATATCATACTGATAGCCCGACCGGGCGTTGGTTCCCAAGACGAGCTCCAGATGATTCGTTTCCTCGTTCGTCGAAAGGACTTCGCCGATTTCATTTCGGAAGGCCGGCCGCGGCGTGCGCTTCCACCGTCCGTCCGAAAAATAAGCATTCTTATGGTCGTAAATGTTTACGAGCGAGTAAGCCCGGAAATCGATCGGGTCGGGGCAGAACGTCCAGGTCCCGTTGTATTCGTCTGGATAAAGAATCTGGACAGCCAGGGACTCCCAGCCTCCAGTGGACCCCCCAAAGAGCGTGCGTGCCCAACCCTGGCCGATGCCCCGGTACAGTCGTTCGATGTAGGGGATGAGCTCGTAGGTTATCGCATCCCCGTAGGGCCCGAGGTTGGCCGAATTCACGGCATAGGAATCGTCAAAATAGGGGTTGGCGTGCTGGATGGTTACGAGGATCATTCTTGGGAAGCCGGGGCCCGTCCAGTCCTTATAGAACTGGTAGCTGTATTTTTCATAATTCCTGAAGTATTCGCCCCATACCCCGGGCCTCTTGGCGTTTTCTGACGTTTCATCAGGAGCGGGCGGCTCCTCCCGGAACCCTACGAGGGTGTCGAACTTGCGAGAAAAATGACCCTGGTAGACCATCAGGGGATAGCGGGCTTCCGGATGCTCTTCATAGCCGGCGGGCAAGAGGATGACGGCGCCGAGGAACATCGGGCGGCCCCAAAACTCGGTCAAGCGCCGGCTTTGGATCTTGATATGCTTGATGTACTTCGTGTCCCGCTCCTCAGGGAAGGGGGGGATGACCTTGTCGAGGGTTACGTGGATCATCCCGTCCTCTGAAGGATCGATCCGGATTTTTTTCGGCGTGCTGAGAAGATTTCCGGGCGCGATGTTCCACATCTGGCCCTCGCCGCGGTCCATGGGGAGCTTCAGGGTATGGCCGTCTCCCCGGCGGAAGGTCTCGTACTTGTGGAGAATGGCTTGGACAACGTACTCGCCGGAAGGGATCTTGGCGAGGCTGTCCATGGGGAAGCCGAACACCCCGGCGTCGAAAACGGCCTCTTCCCCGGGCCTTAAACCCTCGACGTCAATTCCGAAAACGGGTTGAGCATCTTCGTTTCGCGAACTGACCTCGAACCTGGGCTCCCGGCGGTCGTTATCGGCCAGCATCAGAAGCATCCTCCCGTCGAAGGGTCCCGGCCCAAGCTCTTTCGGGTAGGAGACGCCGATACGGAGACCCGCCTCTCGCTTCAAGACATGGCTTTTGGAGCAGCCGACGGTCCAGACCGCCATAATGAGCAAGGTTGCCGCAAGCCAGGCGCAGGCACGGAAGAAGGTCGGCTTTTTCATGGTTTCCTCCTCTAGGGGGCAGGGTGAAGGCCGGAAACCCCTGGCCCCGGCCGGCTAGCGTTTCTCGTTCAGAGCCAGGGCCGCCTTGACAGTCTTTTCCGCGTCAATCATTCCGTAACCGCACTCCGGTGAAAACCCATGGAATCCGACTCGCTCCGGGTTCGCGTTCTTGATGACGAGATCCATCAGGAGTCGGGCGTATTCTCCCGGGGGTTCGTCCCCCCGCTTGGGATGGACCGAAACCGCGAGGGCGAAAAGGGAAGATACGACCGGGATCGCGGCCGAGATGCTCGGGATGTACCGGTCCTTCTCGCCGACATAGGTCGGAAAGGCTCCGAAGATATCGTTTGGGGCCGCCACAGTGTTCGCGTCCTGGGCCGCGCAGACATCCCAGTACCCATACTTGCCATCAGGATTTTTCTGGGCGGCCGTCACGGCCACGACGGTCTTATACTGGGCCGGGAAGTTGCGGGTGTTGCCCTGTTTGAACCAGCGGCTGTAGAGGGCTCCCGAAATGAGAACGCGGTTATGATCATAGGCGTACTGACAGGATTCCCTGAGGTAATCGGCATCGAGCGAGGCCCCGGAAGCGCTGATGCTGATGACGTCATTGCCGTCATGGACGGCACGGTAAATGCCGCTTGCGAGAAAGCATTCCAGGAGGAGAAGATAAGGAGGATCGTTCTGCGTATCGCCGTCGAGGACTTTGTAGACCGTCAACCGGGCTTCGGGCGCGAAACAGGCGGCCACCGACGAGATGAGCGTTCCATGCCAGCCCCAGTCCACGGTGGAGGCATCGTCGGACCAGGGTTGCCCCTCCCGCCCGACCAGGGAAAAGTTCTTCCCCCATGTCGTATTTTTAAAAATCGAATGGCTCTCATCAATTCCCGAATCCAGGATGCCGATTTTGGCCCCCTTTCCTCGGGTCAGGCGGTGGGCTTCTCTGAAGCGAGCCGCATCCAGGGCTCCCTGCCGTTCGAACTCCGGGCTTACCGGATTCTTGAAAAACTCCCTTTGGGGGGGAGGGTCGAGCTTGGCGTTATATCCGACCGACCTCACGACAAGGTCCACGGCATCGAGGCCTTTGTATGCCGGATTGGTTTTGCGAACCAGGTCCGTGGCAAAGTCCGTCATGAAAAACGTCTGGACGAACATATGGCCGGAGAAGCGGGCGAGCTCAAGATACATTTCGGAGAACTTTTGCCGGGATTCTTGGTCGCCTTTTTGGAGCAGGCCGGAAAACGTCGGCTCGTCCTTCTGATAAAAGACGTTGATCAGGAGGCCATACAGCCTGCCGTATCGAGTCTCGGCCTCCTTTATTTTTTGGAGCTCGATCTCCGTAAGACGGGTGCGGTCGGGCCGGGCCGATATTTCTTCCCGGATTGTCTGGTAGAACAAAACTCTTCCCTGCGCAAAAACCGAATCAAGCCAGGCCCGGTCAGGCCCGGGAGCGGCTTTATCCTTGCAGGCAAGGAAGAGGATGCTCGAAAAAATTAGAGAAATGAATACAAACATGATCAGGCGCCGTCGATACGTCATGACTTCGTCCTTTCTTCTTACTCGGGTCTTTTGTCCTCTGCCTAAATAAGGACGACATAAGCTTTTGAATTGTACCATGTTACGCCTGACCAGGGGGGAAGCCGGCCACTGATGAGCCCCCGGATCCTGATCCATGCGGACGGGCGATTCTAGGCCGGAAATCTCACGTTTTTATCGGGCCATTTTTCCGGGATAAGGTCCCAACCGTCAATACACCAAGAAACCAATAAATGGTAAAGAAGACCAGCGCCCAAATTCCGAAATCGATCAAATACCCGGGAACGGCCGGGAGATCTCGGATGGGATTGAGCCTGCTGATCCCGAAGAAAAGACTAAACTCTATGTCCCGGCTGGCGCCACCTTGGCCGGATTCGGGATCCTTATTAATGCCCCCAATAATTCGTCTTTTAGCCGTCGCGGCGAGGTTTCTTGCCCCTATTGAATCTTCGGGCGCGGTTTTCGCGGCTATTGACATCGCCGTCCGGCCGGGGGTACAGTTCCACCATAGACTGGGGGGCAAATTCAATGCCGGGAGGGGGAATTCAGCTCGCTCGGAAAAAGCGAATTCTTATCCTTCAATGCAGTCAATCAACCCGAATTGCTCCTGAATGAGCTAGTGTGAAAAATGTCAGATATTTCAGTTAAATCCGGGCAAACATACCGCAAGCCAGTTTGTTAAAGAATTGACCTTATAATAGAATGCAGAAGAAGTCCTGATTATGGCCGTGTCAAGTTTAGTTCGCAATTTCGCTGGCATCGTAAACCTCTTCAGTTAGCCGCTTGAGCCATCAGCTCATGGAGCCTGTCCAAGGATCCGAGGACCTTGTCCTCCCGGATATAACTGCGCTCACTGGCCCAGTCCTCCGAGTATTCGACGAGATAGCAGATCGTCAGCCGGACATAACTCTCAACCGAGGGGAACACACCCACCACCCGGCTTCGCCGACGGATCTCCATGTTCAGCCGCTCCTGTCCGTTGGTCGAGGAGATCCGTTTCTTATCGACCTCCGGGAAGTCATAGAACGAGAGCGAGTCTTCGAGGCCCTCTTCCAGGCAACGGACCGCCTCGGGGAATCGCTTTCCATAATCGTCGATGAGAGCGGCGGCCGCCCGCCGGGCGCTCTTCTTGTCCGGCTCGAGCCAGATCTGTTTCAGATGGGCCGCGAAGCGGGCCTTCTCCCGATGGGGCACCTTGGCCAGGATGTTCCGCATGAAGTGGACCTTACAACGCTGCCAGGAGGCGCCCAGCCATTCCTTCCGGACCGCGGCCTGGAGGCCGGCGTGGGCGTCGGAGACGCAGAGCGCGGTCCTCTTCATGCCCCGGGCCTTGAGATTGCGGAAAAAGACGCGCCAGGAGTCCTCCGACTCGTCGAACATGGGCTCCACAGCCAGGATCTCCCGGGTTCCGGCCTTATTGACCCCGCAGGCGATCATCACGGCCACCGAGACCACCCGTCCCTCAACGCGGACCTTCTGGTACAGGGCGTCGATCCAAAGGAACGGATACTCCTCCTCCAGGGGCCGGCTCCGAAAATCGGCCACCTGGGCGTCGAGCTCCTTGTTGAACTCCGAGACCTGGGAAGCGGAGATGTTCTCGATGCCCATGGCCCGAGCCAGGCGCTCGATTTTCCGGGTCGAGACCCCGTTGACGAAGGCCTCCTGGACGACCGCGATCAGGGCTTGTTCGGATCTTCTCCGCTCCGAGATGAAGAACGGGACATATCCGCCCTTGCGGACCTTGGGCACGAGAAGATAGACCGTCCCCATCCGGGTATCGACCCTCCGGACCCGCGCCCCAGAGAAGTACGTCGCGCGATCCTTCGTATGCTTGCCCTTAACCGCCCCGACCTTAGCTTCCGCTTCGATCCTCATCATCTCCGTCATCACCCACTTGAGCATGGCCAGGAACGGATCCGGTTCCGTGATGAACTGTAATAGCGCCTTCTTGAAGGGTGTCCTATAATGCTGTTGGGCCATCGTAGTAAAACTTCTCCTCTCTTTCGGTTTAGCGGTCGAAGAGAGTTTACGATGGCCTACCTCCTATTCCAAATTGCGAACGTCACTGTACACTACCCTGATTATTATCAATTTTCACCTAATGAGCACGAGAAAGAAGCGAGGGTGAAGAAACAATGACTGATAGAAGCAAAACTGCATTGATCTTAGGTACGGCAACACTAATAATGTTCAGCCCACTGGCGATTGTCCTTGTAGGGTATTCCATCCCCATGTTTCAAAATCTCGGATTTGAGAGAGAATCAATTGCACCTCCGTTGGCGTGGATTCTCGCTGCAATCCTAGTAACCGTATATGTTTTCTACACGATGAAAGCCATCCCTTTGGTTTTGGAGAAACAAAACGAAATCTCACTATTTAAACTATTAGGGATCCTCTCCGCAGTGGTCGGCGGTATCGTCGAAGAAGTCTTCTTTCGACGTTGGATCATGGATATGATCATGTCGGGTGGATTTGCCCTCACCTTTCAGGTCATCATTTCCGGCATTGCATTTGGATTGGCTCATTCCAGTTGGTTACTCGCCAAGCGCGACTTTAAGTTTGCGATTCCGGCAATCCTCTCGACATCCGTTTTAGGGATTTTTCTTGCTATCATCTATCTCTTAGGTGGGCGCAACTTGGGGCCCTGTATATTTGCCCACGTAGTGATAAATATTATCATCGAACCGTGGCTGATGTTGTCTGCAGTGTCAGGTAAGCGGCACGTCGACCTTCGACTCCAGCGACACAACGATGGCGACCGTTGAACAGGTCAAGTCTTTTTCCAAAGGTGGTTCCGCGCGAATACAACGATGAAAATGTAACAAGCGGGTTGAGGAGTGGGGCAATTGGATGCGGGAAACGCTCCTTTTGGACGTCCCGCACGCCAGGTCGTCTTCACGATCCCCAAGATGCTGCGGATCTTCTTCAAGTACAAGCGCCGGCTTCTCGGCGACCTCTGTCGCTGCGCCCTTCGGGCCCTGACCCGTCAGTTCGAAGCGGCGGCCGGGCTCGCGGTTAAGCCCGGCGTTATCGCGGTCATCCAGACCTTTGGGGATCGGATTAATTTTCATCCGCATATCCATTTCCTGGCGACGGATGGCGGACTTGACCCTGCGGGCGTCTTCCACGAGATTCCGCGTATTGACGACGCGCGGTTGGCTGAGATTTTTGCCCGCGAGGTGCTGTCGTTTCTTGTCGGCCGGGAGATTCTCAGCCCGGAGTGGGAGTAGCGGTTGATCTCTTGGCCCCACACCGGCTTCAACGTCCATAGCCGGGTCCGGACCGAGACAAAGATCGAGGCCGAGAGGGTGGGGAAGTATATGATCCGGCCGCTCGCGGTCCTGAGGATGATCTCGTTAGCCGGGTCCTCATCCAAATTAGCGAGGATGACCTGGTTGGCCCAGAAAATTCTATCCTCCCAGGCGCAATCCCCGTCATTATAGAACGTCGTCTTCCAAAGGCCCTTCTGGCCCTGCTTATAAAGATTGAGGAAGATCTTGAAATAAACGGATTCCTTTTCGCCCCGGGTGATACCGACCTTGGCGTACGCGGGGGCCACAAGTTCCGATTTCCCGTCCCCATCGATATCCCCGATAGCCACCGAGGAATGCTTAACCGTATTCTTCGGGGAGGTCGCGATGTCCCAAATATTTACATATGACTGGGGATTCCTGTTTCCCCAGACCCTGAGCCTGCCCTGGCCGTCTGGTTCGGCGGTGACGAGGTTGAATCCCGACAGACGGAACGGCTTAGGTCCCTTCTGCGGCTTCAGTGCCCAAAAAAGGCTGAAAGCTGCAACGCCGATCACCAACGTCAACAAGGCCACTTTGCCCCATATTCTTAGTCTGAACGCCGGTTTTACGGGGATTTCAGGGGCGCTTAGGCGCGCTTTGAGCCAGGCGTCAAGCTCCTCCCGATAGGCGTAGACCCGAGAATGCTGGGGATCGCCGCTCCGATAAACGGGAAGTCCGTTGTTTTTTTCCCATCGGATGCATGAACGGACGCCGCATTTTAGGTAGGCAGCGATCTCTTTCCAGGACGATAACAGGCTTTCGTTTTGGTTTCCGGAGGCCATTTCGGCAAAGTATATGGGATAAATAACAGGAGGTCAACCTGGGAAGACGAGATTTATCGTGCCATTTTGTGCCAAGTCATGCCATAAGCCCGGTGCGTATTGACTTAAGCGATTTATGGACTTGTAATGAGAGCAAAGCGGAGAAAGAAGACGTCGAATAATTTTAGCTTTCTAGAGCTCGGTCAGGCAGACATTACCAGACAAGTACTGACATTCAGCCCGGGGCTATTGACTTGCCCAGGACTCTCTTCGAAAATGAGCGCGAAATCCAGATAATACGGAGGGTAACTAATATGAAGTTCTCGCATGGCTTGAAGGTCCGCTCGACGTTCGGTTTGGCATTAGGATTAGGCTTTTGCGCTTTGCTGAACCTTTTTTGGGGTCATCCGGGCCTTCCAGGAGGGCTGTCGGCGGGCGTTTGCGATCTGAACGGGGTTTGCTCTTATGAAGAATGGGATAGCAAAGGGACGCCCACCAGTCAAACCTGCCCTGATTGCCGAGCAAAGACATATGCGCCGCTGGCCATCGACCAATTCGATGCCCAAATCGTCACGAAGGGCAATGATACGGCCTGGAGCAAGTACAAGGTCTTTCAGTTCAAGTGCGTGGGCACCGAGACCATCGCCGGAGAGACCTTCGGGACATACGCGGACACATGGGCATCCCTGAAGACCGATACCGAATTTCCCGCTGTCTGCGTCGGAGATGCGGACAACGACGGGCAAAAGGAGATCGTCGCTCTCCTAAGCGGGAGCAAAGGACAGAGGATCGCCCTGTTTAGGTCGGGATCGACAGGGAATCCTTCCTGGGTGAGCCCCTATTTCGCCAAGGGCGCGGGCACGGCACAGTCCATCCGCGTGGGAAATGTCGATAGGGACAACTTCAACGAGATCGTCATGGACATCGGCGACCACGTTTGGATCTGCCGGATCGTGCCGAGCGGCAATTCCTTTGGCTTCAGTACGGTCTGGACTAGCCCGTCCTATGGTGTGCTGATCTGGGCGACCGAGATCGGCGATGCGGACAACATGGGGGATAACGAGATTATCTTGGCCGTGTTTTCCTATGGGGCGCCTCTCGTACTCAAGTTTACGGGGGGGACGTGGCAAGCCCAGCCGATCGAGAGGATTACGAAACCCAACGTCCCTGCCGTAGACGTTGCCAAGGTCAGGGACGTCGACGGGACCAGGGACAACGAGATCCTTGCCTGCGGGAACAACAACAAGGTCATGGTTTGGAAGTTCGATGGGTCCATGTACCATCTGATCGCGATCAGCGAGGACCTGGGCGGCTTCACACAGGGGGTCGACGCCGGCGATATCGACCCGGAGCTTTCGGGGAACGAGATCGTGACCGCAGCGGCGGCATTGTCCGGAAGCCCGACGGCCTCGATGGCGTACGTCTTGAAATATTCCGGCGGCACACTTATGGTCGTCGGCTCGACCGCTCTCCCGCGCGTGTCCGAAGACATTTGTGCCATGGATCTTGACGGCGACGGACTCTGCGAAATCGGCATCAACATTTATCCCATCGGCCTCGAGATCTATGAGTTCGTATCGGCCAATAAGACACTAATAAAGAGGTTCTCTTGTATTTACGGAAACGGTTTCGACAGGGGCGGGCGCTCTTGAGGTCACGCCGTTCCGGAACCTCGAGTCGAGCGAGATCATGTCGAGCGTGAAAATGCGCGTGGGGGACTTTGTGCCGCGCGGGCCCAATAGAAGGGACTTTCTGAGGAGCATCGGCAAGGCTGGCGCGGGGATCGCCCTCGCGTCCTTACCCTTGCTCGACAGCTGCAAGGGCGGCGGGTCAACCACCCCTGAGCCTCCACCTTCCCCGGTTCCGGTCAACCTCCAGTTCAAGATTTACAATCACACGCAGGGCCTTCGGGGGTCGTTCAGCAAGAGCGGCGTCCAGAGCGGCACGGCGCTTTCCCTAGGCGCTTCGACCCTGGCCGCCGAACACGGGATAGCGGATGTCGACACGACCAGGATCGCGATCCGCGGCGAGAACTTCGGGAGTCTCGGCGTCTATAAGAGAGCGGACTTCGCGACGCTCATCGTGCCGCGGATCGATACGAACTACGACATCTTCTTGTTCAATGATGCGGGGGCCGGTTACCTTTATGATTGGCAGGATGACCTAAGCGCTCGATGGAACAATTGGGGCATGATGTACAATCGCTATCCATTGGGATTCTATCGGAAAGACCTCGACGGCCAGACCGGCGAGGAAAGGATCTGGGGTGGCGAGATCCTGCCGGAGACTGGGAGTTACGGGGTTTTTGATCAATTGAACAATGCTCTCAAACCCGACTGGGCACCGTTCAGGTATGGATTCTTCGATCAAAGGCCGACCGGTACGGCTGGAGATTCGAGCTACGGCTTTGGCCTGGGCTACGGCCGCGAGTATTGGAAATCGTCCCATGATTTTGTCGTTGTGAATCCCAACCTCCTCACGACCGTCCCTCAGCAGGTCGCCGGAGGCATGGCCGCTGTCATCGAGAGTCTCATCGGATGGGAAGATGTTACCGGAGTGCGGACATATGTCCCCATCCAGACCAACGGCGTCCTCCATCAGATTGGTAAGGATTATTTCGCATTCCTATTCGTTAGGGACCCCTTTACCAAGAATATCGCTTAGAAGCATAATTAAAGTGCCTCTCAAAAATTGATTTAACGAAAATCAGGGCTCTCGGTTTTCTTCATTTCTGCGAAATTAGTATCTTTACTAAATCGTACACCTATAATGAACTTCTAACTTATTCCGGGAAAACGCTTAACGGCGGTTTTGCCTCCCGAGTTCCAACTTAACCCCGAAAACTATGATAATATCTTCCCTATATGAGAATTAATAAGTCCCCCGGCGGTAGCCCCCCGTCCAACATCGAAGAAGATTACGCCCCGAGCGTTACAGGGAAGGTCAGCTCGCGCTTCCTGCCCGGCACCTCGGTCGAGATCATCCACGAGACCAAGCCGGGCGGTCGAGAATCCGGGCGGCGCGCGCGCTTCGAACATGTGCTTTTTGATTTCGACGGCACGCTGAGCCTGATCCGTGAAGGCTGGCCCGAGGTGATGGTGGCCATGATGACGGAAGAAATCCTGGCCACGGGCACGGGCGAATCCCCGGGAGAGATTTCCCGCCATTGCGCGGAATTCGTGTCTCAGCTCACCGGCAAGCAGACAATCTACCAGATGATCCGCCTCGCCGAAGAGGTCAAGGCGCGCGGCGGGAGCCCACGCGATCCTCTCGATTACAAGGAGAGATACCACACCCGGCTCATGGATAGGATCAGCCGCCGGCGCGAGTCATTGCGCTGCGGGGAAGCCAAGCCTGAGGATTTTCTTGTGCCGGGCGCTTTCGGGATACTTTCGACTCTCCGCGACCGGGGGCTTCCGATGTATCTGGCCAGCGGGACCGACCGGAAATATGTCGTCGAAGAAGCCGCGCTCCTCGGGCTGGTCCCTTATTTCGGCGGCCGGATCTACGGCGCGATCGACGATTACAAAAGTTTTTCCAAACGTCTGGTCATCGAACGCATTCTGCGCGAAAATAGTGTCGACGGAGCGGCCCTCCTCGGGTTCGGCGATGGCTACGTGGAGATCCGGAATATCAAGGCGGCTTGCGGCGTGGCCGTGGCCGTCGCCAGCGACGAGGCCGGGCGGTCCGGCCGTCCGGACCCGTGGAAACGCGAGCGCCTGGTCGGCGTGGGCGCGGACATCGTGATTCCCGATTTCCGGGACGCGGGCGCTCTGCTCGAATATCTCTTCGGACAAAGATAGGGGAGGCGATGCCCTTCAAGACCTTCGACCGATCCCGGCTGACCCTTAAGCCGCTCCGCGAACGCAAGAACGACCTCGGCCGCGACTGCTTTATTCATTCCGACAGCCCGTATGAGCGTTCGGACCAGCCGGCCCTGCCAGTCCTGGCCGCGAAGATACGAAAGGCCAGGGCCGATGAAAGCGCCGTTATTCTAATGCTCGGGGCGCACGTCCTGCGCCGCGGGGCCGGCCCGCTCCTCATCGACCTGATGGGCCGCGGCCTCGTCACCCATATCGCGCTTAACGGGGCCGGCGCCATCCACGATTTTGAGCTGGCCCTGATCGGCGCGACATCCGAAAGCGTCGCCCGGTACGTCCGCACGGGGGAGTTCGGCCTCTGGACGGAGACTGGAGGCATCAACGACGCGGCCCGGGCCGGATACCGCGACGGCATCGGACTCGGCGAGGCCATCGGCCGGGCCATTGTCGAGGGGAACTTTCCATACGCAGCGACGAGCGTTCTCGCCGCCGGCTTCCGCCTCCGCGTGCCCGTGACCGTGCACGTGGCTATCGGCCAGGACATCGTCCACGAGCATCCCAATTTCGACGGCGCCGCCACGGGCACGACAAGCGATACGGATTTTCTCATCCTGACGCAAAGCGTGTGCGGCCTCGAAGGGGGCGTCCTTCTCAACATCGGCACGGCCGTCATGGGCCCGGAGGTTTACCTCAAGGCTCTGACCATGGCCAGGAATGCGGCCCGCCAGGAAGGCCGGGAGATCCGGCATTTCACGACCGCCGTGTTCGACCTTGTGCCGCTCGCCGGCGCGGATATCCATCATGAAGCCGCCAAAGCCGACCCGAGCTACTACTTTCGTCCATATAAAACGGTCCTGGTCCGGACGGTCGCCGACGGGGGGGAAAGCTTCTATGTCCGGGGCGACCATGCCAGCACCATGCCCACGCTCTACCACATGATCCTGGAGGCGGAGAAGCTATGACCCCCGACCGGTTCGAAAAAATGGTCCGCCGGTTCCCGGAATGCCGGGTTGCCGTGCTCGGCGATTTTTTCCTGGACAAGTACCTTGACACCGACCCGGAACTCGCCGAGATATCGGTCGAGAGCGGGAAAACGGCCCACCAGGTTGTCGGCATCCGCCGCAGCCCGGGCGCCGCCGGCACCATCGTCAACAACCTGGCCGCTCTCGCCGCGGGCGAAATCCATGTCCTCGGCATCACCGGCGACGACGGTGAAGGTTATGAGCTACGTCAGGCCCTGAGCGGCCTCGGCTGCAAAACCGAGGGCCTCCTCGTCTCGCCGGGATTGTTCACCCCGACCTACCTGAAGCCGCGAAATTTCCGCGCCGCCGAGCTCTCAGGCGAACATGAGCGCTATGACACGAAGAACCGCCGGCCGACGCCGCCCGACGCCCAAGACAACGTCCTCGCTCACCTCGAGAGCCTCCTGCCGGGCCTCGACGCAGTGGCCGTCCAGGACCAGGTGGAAGAGGAGGACTGCGGCATCGTGACGGCAAGGGTCAGGGAGCGCCTTGGGAATTTGGCCCGGCGCCATCCCGGAAAAGTCTTTTGGGCCGACAGCCGCTCGAGGATCGGCCTGTTCCGTCACGTCATGATCAAGGTAAACGCCCGCGAGGCCGTCCGGCAGATTTACCCACCTGGGACGGACGACCCGGATGATACGACCGTCATCAGGGCGATGTCCGAACTGCGAAAGCGGACGGAGCGCCCCGTTTTCGTCACTTCGGGCCGGCGCGGAATGTGGGTGAGCGACCCCGAGCCCGCTCTCGTGCGCGGCGTCCGGGTCCCCGAGCCGACCGACCCCACGGGAGCCGGCGACAGCGCCACGGCCGGCGCGGTCCTGGCGCTCTGCGCCGGCGCGAGCTCGGCCGAAGCCGCGCTCGTCGCGAACCTCGTTGCGTCCATCACCGTGCAGCAGCTGGCCACGACCGGCACGGCGCGCCCCTGGGAACTCGGCCCCCGGCTCGAGATGTGGCTGGAGCAGGGCTGAAAGAGGAGGAGTCCGTGAAATTCGCCGTCGCGTACATTGATGAGCTGAAGAAGACACTGGACGGGGTCAACCCCGCCGCCATCGGGACAGCGGTCTCGTGGCTCAAGGAAGCGAGAGACAACGGCCGGATGGTTTACGCATGCGGCAACGGGGGAAGCGCCGCGATTGCCGCGCACCTCGTCGTCGACCTGCTGAAGGGGGCCTCGTTCGGACGTCACACGCGCTTCAAGGTTGTGGGTCTCGCCGACAACATCGCGACCGTCACGGCCTACGCCAACGACGTCGGACGCGACTGCATCTTCGTCGAGCAGCTCCGCAACTTCGCCCAGGCCGGAGATGTTCTCGTCGCCTTCAGCGGAAGCGGCGACAGCCGGAGCGTTCTCGAGGCGGTCCAATACGCCAACAGCGTCGGTTGCCGCACGATCGGCCTGACCAGGGCGGGGGGCGGGGCCCTCAAGGACATGGCCGCGCTCGCCCTTCTCGTTCCCGCCGATCACATGGGCCGGCTGGAAGATTCCTTCCTGGTGATGGCGCACATCATCGCCTACGCCTTCATGGAACGGGCGGCCGAATAGCCCGACCGCCGCCAGGAACTCGTTGACCCGTTCGCCGATGCTAAGCCCCGCCTTTCAAGGCGGGGACAAAAAGCGAGGCTCAGGGTTAACCACAACAAGCCCCAGTATTCACGCCGGGGAGTCGAGAGGTTGACAAGGCTTTTTGGAGAATGATATGTTTTCGGCCAGACGGCCGGATGTTGTTCGGAGCGCAGGGAATTCATAACCACGGCAGCCGGACGCCGCATCTCAACCAGGGGGAGAAAGAACCATGAAAAAGATGACCGCGGTGGTGGCCCTCATGTCGGTGTTCTCGATCGCCATCTGCTTTATCATTCTCGGCTCGATATCGGTCGACCTGATGGCCGCCTTGAAGATCGACACCGGTCAGCTCGGCTCCCTGGTCATGGCCCTCTTCCTGACGTCCTGCGTCGTGCAACTTATCATCGGCCCGCTCGTCGACAAGTTCGGCTACAAGCCCGTCGCCATCCTGGGCTTCGTGGTCACGAGCGGCAGTATGTTCCTCCTGGCCTTCGCCCCGAGCTATGAGCTGGTCCGGCTGGCCTGCGTCTTCCTGGGCGTCGGGGCCATGTGCCTCAACACCGTGGGCAACACGCTCATCCCGGTCGTGCTGTTCGAGGGAAAGGACCCGGCCCGGGCCAGCAATCTGGGCAACGCCTTCTTCGGGCTGGGCTACGTCCTCACGCCCCTACTCTTCACGCTCTTCCTCAAGACCATGAAACTGAGCTACAGCACGTCGGTCTCGATCATCGGAGCCCTGGTCATCGTCTTCCTCATCTTCGCCCTGGTCACGAAATTCCCGCCGGCCTCGACCGGATACAAGTTCTCGATGGCCGTCAAGCTCCTCGGGAAGCCGGCCGTCCTCATCGCGGGCCTGGCCCTCGTCTGCTACATGTCGCTCGAAGTCTCCATGGCCACTTGGATCAAGAAGCTCATGACCGATCTCCTCGGCGGCAATGAGGCCGCGGGCGTCGCCGTCAAGGCCGGGCTGGCCCTTTCGCTCTTCGGCGTGGCCATGATGGTCGGCCGGTTCCTGGCCTCGACGACGAAGAACTTGACGGCCATGGGCGCCAAGGTCATCACGGTGACATCTCTCGTCTCCGTCATCGCCATCGTCGGGATGATCGTGACCAAGAGCCCGGCCCTGGCCATCGCCGCGATCCTGCTCACCGGTCTGGCCTTCGCCGCGATCTTCCCGACCATCGTCGGTGTGACGTTCGCCAAGTTCGAGCCGGGGCTTTACGGCAGTATCTTCGGCATCATTTTCGCCGTCGGATTGCTCGGCGGAACCTTCGTGCCCAAATTCATCGGCGACATAAGCGCGGGCGGGTCCGTCCAGAATGGCCTGCTGATCCTCGCCATCATGGCCGGTATCCTCTTCCTCCTCTCGCTCTTCATCGGCAGGGTGGGGAAGCCGGCCAAGACCCAATAGCCGGGGGACGGGCTGGGAGCGCGGCGGCCGCCGGAGCCTTGGGCCCGGGGCTTTATATCGGCTCTAGTCCTTGCCCCTTGCCGTGCTTCTTTCTTTAAATTCACCGGAATTATCCTCGCTTTGAAACGCGCCACGGGACGAACTCTTTGGCATAGAACTCGAACTCCGGCGGTGGTAAAATGCGTTCGTTAGGGGCAAGCCCCGTTAATGCGCCTGAATCGATCATCAGCGCGAATGAGGGAGGGATAATGAGACGTTTCAAAATGCAAGCCTTATTAGCACTATTCGCTATCGGCGTTCTTTTGGCGCCGTCCTGGGCGCAGACACCCAAGCCGGCGGACCCCTGGGCCCGCTTGAATTTCCTTATCGGTGAGTGGCGGGGTGTCGGCACCGGCGCGCCCGGGGAGGCGGAGGGCGGCACAACGTTCGCCTTCAACCTCGATAAGAAGATCCTGGTCCGGAATAACTGGGCCAAGTATCCGCCCAAGCCCGGCGAGAAGTCCGGCTTGTCCCACGAAGACCTGATGATCATCTATCCCGCGGGCGACGGCTCGACGTTACGCGCCATGTACTTCGACAACGAAGGGCACGTCATCCCGTACGCCCTGTCGTTTTCGCAAATTCCGAATGTGGTCGTTTTCGAAACCGATTCCGCTCAGCCGGGGCCGCGCTTCCGCATGACGTATGAATTGAAGCCCGGGGGCACCCTCGACAACGTTTTCTGGACCGCGCCGCCCGGAGGGGAATTCAAAGTCTACGTCCAGGGTGCGCTCAAGAAGATCAAGTAGGCCTGGACGGAAAGGACGTCGGACGCGGGCATGAAAAAGCGCGCCAAGAAGATCCTCCGCATCGGCGGTATCGTCCTCGGCGCGATCCTGCTCGCCGTCATCGTTTTTACCGGCTACGTCTACTTCCACAAGCCCGCGCTCAAGGGCTATATCGAGCGCACCCTCTCGAAAACGCCGGGCCTGACCGTGACCATCGGGCGGCTGAACTACCGGCTTTTTCCCCTTCGGGTCGAGGCCGATTCCGTCAAGGTCGTTTTCATCAATACGCTGGGCCGGGCGGATGTGATAATCAACCGGGCCGAGGCCGTCGGCAGTTTCCAGCGCGTGCTCAAAAACGAGAAGCCCTTCCTCGACAGCCTGGCGGTTCGCGGACTGAGGCTGGAGTTCAACGAAGACCCGAATTCCCCGTCGTCGGGACCCCTGAACATTCCTAACGTCACGCGTCTCGTTTCCGACTACATGGAAT
>Ga0315281_10000685_pt1 | contig 47837 bp, 41 predicted proteins | sample YL17G07_0_MG_FD_204540 | JGI IMG/M metagenome (GOLD analysis project Ga0315281, IMG submission 204540) | Sediment microbial communities from Yellowstone Lake, YNP, Wyoming, USA - YL17G07_0 | ecosystem: Environmental > Aquatic > Freshwater > Lake > Sediment | place: USA: Wyoming | collected...
TCTTCATCGCCAAGTCGAATTTTTCTGACCTTTCCTTGAGCTCTGTCTCTCTCGTAAATGCGTCCTTAGTTCTGGCGGCGAGGTCCGTCTCGATCTTTTTCAGCTGCCCCTCTTTGTTACGGACTTCTCCGAGATTCTTCGCGAGTTCCTCTTCTTTTGTCTTGAGTGATGTGTCGAGAATCCTGAGGCGCTCCTGCTCCTTTGCAAATACCTTTGACTGCTCTTCGAGCTCCTGGATCTTCGCCTCGGTCTTCATATTGACCGTTTGGTCAATCTGGAGATAGCGATTCTCGATCTCCTTGCTCATGTTCTCGAGGTTGACCTTCTTGCTGTCGAGGGCTTGCATTTCCTTGGTGAACCTCGCCTTGACCTTGTTTGTGAGTTCCTGTTCTTCTTGACCCAGTTTGAGCCTGAAAGTCTCAAGGTCTTTTCTCGTATTCCGAAGTTTAACAAGTGTCTCGGACACTTCCGCCCGGTCTTTCTCGATCTGCTTTCTGCCGGTCTCGATCTCCGCTTCCTTCAGCCTAATGTTCTCTCTTTCCCTGGTGAGTTCCTCTTCGAGCGTCTCAACCTTGCCCTTTTCCATCACGAACTTATCGTAGTCGACCTCACCCACTTTCAATTCCTCGGGTTTTGCTTTCGCAACTGCAGCGGCCTTTCCAGGGACGATGAATTCCACCTCCCGCTGCAGCGAGGCGGTCATCATGGGGTCCAGAGTCTTCGACTTAAGGGAGATGATCGCAATGGATTTTGTGATTGCAACCTGATCCCTGATGGTCTGGATGAGCTTGAGGACACTGACGAATTTGTTATTCGTAATAAGGTATTCCAGCGCGTCTATCAGGACGATGCCGTGGTTCTTTATCAGGAAATCCGACACCATCAAGTTCAGCCTGTCGAGATCCCTAGGCCCGAGGGATTCATCGCTCGAGACATTAGTCAGCCAGTAGGTCGGGACGTTCTCGATTTCCCAGCGCTTCTGCAGGTTCTTCGGGAAAGTCCTCGAGATTACCATCCCTTTCATGTCAGCTGCGATCGCGCCCTTGAAGAGATGATAGGCAAGGAGAGGGGATTCTTCTTCGATGAGGTATGTAGTCGAGAGTTCCAGCGTGTACTCCTGGATGCCGGCATCATCGACTGGAGCCTCTTCGGACTCAGATGGTTCAGCACCGTCGGTGATCTGCTCTTCCTCCTCTTGATCCTCGGGAGGCTCGTCACCGGCGCGGTCGGCGCTTTCCCTTGCCTTATCCCTCAGCCCCATCTGTTTCTGTCTCCTTGATGAAACGTCACGTCCGGATTCTCCGTGTTTAGATATTCAGGTCATCCAGGACCTTCTCGTACAGCTTGAAGTCCTTCGATTTCGAGAACTCGTCGATCATCTCAGGCGGTAGCTTTCCGAGGAGTTGATCCAACACCTTGAGCAGATCTATGACATCGTTCTTTGATTCCTCCAACTTCCAGATGTGCCCTGCCAAATCGTCCCGCTCCTTTGAGATATCAGCCAATTTCTCCTCCAAGATCTCGATTTTCTCAGCCACATCGCTTGAAACCTGGGGATGTGCGTATTCCATTCCCCCCTTCTTCGGTGCAATTTGGTTCCTTATCTCGATGAGGCCGTTCTTAATCCTCGACTGCTCCTTCAGCCATTGCTGTTTGTCGTCCACCGACAGTTCTGTCGGGAAATCTTGACCATCGCTCTCCTCGGCCGCTTCCGTCGCCCCTGCTGCCTTGCTAGTTTCGAATTGTTTCTCGAGGGTTTCGAGCTCCTTCTTCTTCACCGCGTAAGCCCTGATCTTCCTGTTCAGATGTTCCTCTTTCCGGGCGAGTTCTTCCTCACGATCCTTGAGATCCCCTACTTCCTTCTCCCTTTCCTCGAGGAGCTTCTTCAATGCCTGGTTCGATAGGCCGTGGTCCTCCTGGCCGCCTACTAAGGTTATCTGCGTAGGTACCGTTGACGGCATGGCATTTCTTGCTTCGGTCGCCTCACGCAGCTGATGGATCTGCGACTCCAATTTGGTCGTGTCTTCAAGGCCCGCCTGGAGCTGGTCATAAAGAGCCTTCGTATCTAAAGATGCTCCTCTCTCGCCGCTCTCATTTTCCTTCCTCATCGTTTCGAGGAGATTCATGTTGCGGGTTGTGACTTGGTGCAGATTCGCTTCAGCATCATCCAGCTTCCCAAGAATGTCCGCTGGGGCGGCTTTCTCTTTGGAAAGGATGGAAGGTTTTGCCTCTTCCTTCGGGATTTCCTTCTTGATTGCCCTGGATATCTCTTGGGGGACCTCTTTCGGCTGCACCTTCCCAATCTCTTTTGCCGGTTCCATTTGGGAAGGTTTTAGAACTGGCTTAGGGATCTCTTTGAGGGTGTCCTTCGGAGCTTCTCTTACCGGTATGGAAGCTCTCACCTGGGCCTTCAGGGACGGAGCGATTTTCGTCGGTTCGGATGCGATTTTCCGCGTTATTGACGGCGGGGGAGGCGGCGGTGACAGCGACGACGCTTTCACGGACCTTGCGACCTGAGGCTTCGGCGGTGGAGCCTCGCCCTGTTTCCCCCAGTCGATCAGCTTCATCAGGAATTTATCGTCCTCTGAAAGCTTTGAGCCGCTGTTAATGGTCCTTACCTTGAATCCGAGGCCGCACGCCGGACAGGCGGCTGCACCGACCGGAAGAAGATTGGAGCACCGGGGGCATCTGAACGCCTCAGTGATGTTGTCGAAGACAGACCCGCAGCTCTTGCAGGCATTCTCCAGACTCTGAACCTGTTTCCCGCAGTGGAAGCAGAAGAATTCGCCTGCCTTTGTAGCTGCTTTTGCTACCATTTGAACCACTCTTTGTCGTACACGGTCGTCTTTATGCTACGGACTAGGCTGAGGGCATGTACACTGGCCCGGTTCGATTCGGTTCTTGAACGCGAATCGTTTTTCGACCTCTCGCATCAGCCTAACTCTCTCAATCGAATTTATTGTAACAGACGAGTTCGGCAAGGTCCTTCCTCGATCTCTTTGCCGGGGTTTCGTCTGGATACCCCAGAGGGGTCAGGGCGACGATTCTCACATCTGTAGGGACGCCGAGGATCTCCTTGACCTTCTCCTCCTTGAACGCGCCAATCCAGCAAGTGCCAAGGCCGACCGAGGCAGCTGCGAGGATTAAATGGTCCATGGCTATTGTCACGTCCATCACATAGCCGTTCATATACCCGCCGATAGTCGCATAGGCATCATCCGGGAAACCGCACCCTGCGATGATCACTGGCGCTTCGGCGATGAATTTCTGGCCGTTGCACGCCTGGACGAGCTTACGCTTGATGTCCTCATCGACCACTACAATCAGCTTCCAGGGCTGTGCGTTTACGCCCGATGGTGCCATGCGCGCGGCGGAGAGGACTTCTTTCAGAAGCTCCTCGGGAATCGGGGTCGATTTGTACTTCCGTATGCTCCTACGAGTCCGGATTGCCTCCAGTATCTCCATTAAGGCTCACTTGGGCGTGGTAACAGCTGAAAAAGTTAAATATTTTGCCCAAAGACCCTTCGGCAGGGATACGTCTGGATTTGATGCTTCGTTTCAATCGATTCTGAGTCAAACGGAGACTCACTAAAGTTAATACCGTTCCGACTAGTTCGGGTGTGTTGAAAGCGCACGTCGGGAAAGGCGGGGAAGAGGTCAAATCCATTCAAATCAGGTTGGACGGAAAGAGCCTCCTTCTGATACTGGCCATTGTCCTCATCTTGATGGGGGGAACAGCTCTTAGATTGCATTCTCTTTCGTACACGCCCTACCCCTACATCCTAGATGGTCTCGGAGAGGCGCAATACGCCGAACATATCGCTGACACGGGATCCCTTACGCCGGAGCAAGGGACCGCCTACTCAAAAACGCACACGGTGAATACACCCGCATACGACGCGTTGATCGCCTCCTTCTCCCTGATCCAGGGGGAGCAACCTCTCTTCCTGCTCCAGAAGCTCATCGCACCCTTCTCGGTTCTGATGCTCATCGGGGCATATACTCTAGCGAGGAGGTTCTCGGGGAGCTATCGGGTGTCGATCTTGACAATGATGGCGATGTCGGCATATGGGCCGTTCCTCATGATCACACAGGCAACCTGGAAGGAATGCATCGGCATCTCGCTAATGCCCCTGATATTCTTGACCTTCATGATGCGGAAGAACAGGAGCATGCGGGCAATCTCGATCCTGTTGATGCTCTTCATCCCGTTCATACATCATTTCATCGCGTTGTTGACGATTCTGACGATCGCTTTCGCCAGCACCGCTTCTTTCCTCAAGGCAAGGAAGGAGAAGAAGCTCCGAACGGGAAATGTCCTTGACGCCCTGGTGGCAATCATCGCGATCGACGAGATGGCGATGTATTACAGCTTGGTCCGGCTCGACCGCCTCGAATTTATGACCCCACAGAACGGCCTCTACCTCTTCATCGGTCTTGCAGCGCTGATCGCGCTCGGGGTTCATTATATCGCAGACAAGGGGCTGTCGGAAGGCGGCAGAAGGACGATGATAGTCGCAACCTCTGGCGGGCTGATATCTCTTCTCGCCGTGAATCTTATCGCGCCGCTCGGAACTATTGAATTCAGCGCGCTTTGGGCGCTCTCGCTGCCACTGGTCGCATGCTTGATCCTCGTGTTGATCGGAATAATAGGAATCTCGCTGTGGGCCTCAACGACGAGTGAACACAAGGCGATATTCTTTGCCATTCTCGCCTCGCCTTTCTGCTTTGTGATATATGGCCTCATGAGAGGGGGGGATGTGATCTCTCTCGACATGATCACACGGACAGTCGATCTTCTCGACCTCGGTGTAATGATAGGTCTCGCGACATTCCTTGTATATTTCCTTCGCAATAGGTCGAAAGTTCAGACTATTGTGACAGCAATTGCGGTCTGCGCTCTCCTTCTGGTTACAATACCGATAGCCATGGACTCGGAGAATTACGCAGCCACCAGGAATGACATATACAGCTATGAGATCAATGGGATAAACTGGACGGCATCCTTGGCTCAGAAGGGGGATATCCAGACGGACGTCCTTTTTACGTACACGTCATATTTGTTCAACAAGATCGACGATGCGACGCTCGTGAGGAGGATCGCGGGCGACTTTGATTTCTCATCCGGCAAATGGATGATCGCGAGCGAGAAATGGATCACCGACGGAGTCAAGGATCTGCCTTACGGCTGGGTTAGAATCGACTCTACCGTCTTCCACTCCAAGATCGACGGCTGCAATTCCCTGTACATCGGAGGCCCGACCGGCAGCCAGATTGTCGTTTTCATGCTGCCTTGAATCTCATCGCCTCAGGGCGGCAACCTTCTTATCTAGTTCCCCGGATACGGTAAGCGTGCCGCGCTCCCTTCCAATCCACACGATCATAATAGGAGATTCTCGCAGAATGGATTTACTGCGCGACCGGTCCATCGACCTCGTGATCACGTCGCCCCCTTATCCGATGATCAAGATGTGGGACGGATTGTTCTCCAGGCTGGATCCTCGCATTGCCCGAAAGCTGTCCTCAGGAAAATCTTCCGACGTAATGGATGCGTACAAGATGATGCACGAATGTCTCTCCGATACGATCGGAGAATGCTCAAGGGTGCTCTCGGACGGCGGAATCTGCTGCATCAACATCGGCGATGCAACTCGGACCTTCTCGGGGAAGTTCCAGCTGTTCCCCAACCATGCTACGATGATTCATGCTCTTGAGGGTGCAGGGCTTTCAACGCTCCCCTATATCTTGTGGAAGAAGCCGACCAACAAGCCGAATGCTTTCTTAGGGTCCGGCTTTCTCCCGACGAACGCCTATGTGACCCTCGACTGCGAGTACATACTGATCGCCCGCAAAGGGGATCTGAGGAAGTTCGCGCCGAAAGACCCCAAACGGTACCGCTCAGCATTCTCGAAGGAGCAGAGGGACAGGTGGTTCTCCCAGATCTGGTCCGATATCCCGGGAGCAGATCAGACCGGCGGGGGAAGGAATGATAGGACCGGTGCATTCCCGATGGAGATACCCCGCAGGCTCATTCGGATGTTCTCCGTAGAAGGGGATACGGTCTTGGACCCGTTCATGGGAACCGGGACGACCTTTCTCGCCGCATCGGAGGAGAAAAGGAATTTCGTGGGCTACGAGATCGATGAGAAGGCGATCTGCTCTGCAATCCTCAAGAGGCCGGGTATAAAGGTCATAAAGTCAAGAGCCAAGAGGTGAAGCTACTTGGTGGCATTGCATATAGATACGCTCTGACAGTTGTCGCAGTCACCGCTGCAAGGTTCGACGTGTATCGTCAGGTTGGAATTTGGAAGCCTGTCGAGAATCTTCTGTTCGATGTCGTCGCAGATCTTGTGGGCCTTCTCGACGGCGAGATCCTTCGGCAGGACGAGATGGAAGTCGATGAACGAATCACGTCCTGACCTCCTTGTCCGCAGGCTATGGTAGGTGCCTGCCTCGCCGGATATGCTCTTTATCGCCTCGCATACCGCCGATTCCTCCTCGGCGGTGAGGCTGTGATCCAAGAGCTCGAAAGTCGATTTCCTGGTAAGCCTCACAGCGGCGTGTATTATGATGACCGCGACGATGATAGCGACAATCGGGTCGATCTCGGTGATGTTGGTGATGCGATAAGCGAGAAGACCTCCGAATACTCCCAGCGATGTCCATACATCAGTCTTCAGATGCATCGCGTCAGCCTCAAGAGCGAGCGATCTGTGCTTCTTTGCGACCTTGAATAGGTATCTCGAAATTACGAAGTTCATCAAAGCGCTAATCGCCATAACAGCGATGCCAGCATCCACAAGCTTGACATCCACATGATTGATCAACTTGTTTGCAGCTTCGTAGATGATGATGATTGCGGCGGCTAGAATCAGCATCGCCTCTGCGGCTCCGGACAGGCTTTCATACTTTCCGTGGCCGAAACTGTGCCCATCATCGGCCGGTCTGGTTGACTTCCTTACGCTGTAATTTGCAATCAACGCAGCTATGAGGTCCGTCCCTGAGTGAATTGCCTCCGATATGACAGAGACCGATAACGTGACAATACCAACTAACAGCTTCAGGACCACAAGGATCGAATTGGAGTAGACAGAGAATTTCGCCGCGAAGATGAGCTCCTTCCGCCCTTCGCTGGAGATTGTCATTTCCCATCACAAACGATAGGGGAGATAAAAGGATTACCTTTCAACGAGGGCCTATCGCCTGGCTTCCCTGCGGCGCATGAAGAATACAATCGGGACTATCATGAAAAACAAACGGCGGACAATATCGAAGGGGTCACGAATTCGGGATCGGGGCTATGGAAATAGCCTGGATGGCGTTTGAATCCTGGGAGGAGAACAGGGTCTGCCATCCCCAGGGCGATACGGTCAAGAGGTATACCTCCCCTTTCGCCCTTACTATCCATGCGTTCCCGATAGTATCGATGTCAATGTCGGCGCAGGGGTCCGTGGTGAAATCAACCGATCCCCCGGTGCTTATATGGGTGCTCGCCCAACTGCCTCCGGAATCATTTGAAACCCGAACATCCCCGTCGACCTCAAGGACGCATATCAATTCGTTCAAACCAGAAGAACGCACATTGATCGCCGCGACCGCGGAGTCGGTCGGAGGTTCGATTCGTGGGGTCCAGCTCAGCCCTCCATCCGAGGTCCTGTAAATATTCGAATTCAGCGTCGACTTCGTCGCGTACAGCACCGTCGATGAGGGGTTCGTGCCGCTTGACCAATCGATGTCCGCATAGCTTGTCCCGGGAGCCTTTCCCCTCCAAGTCCAGGAACCGCCTGATGTGGGTGATACGTAGGAGTTGCCGTCCGAGAGCATAATGTAAAGTTCCGATGAACGGTCAGATGTGATTCCAACGACCCCGGCCAAAACGCCCTGGATAATTCGCGTCCAGCTGACAGCGGCATCGCTTGATTTGAAGACTGTACCGTTCAAGAACACCGCGTAAAGGTTGCTTCCAGAGTCGATAGTCATGTCGACTAGCGAATTTCCACCTGTAGGGACTTCCATCTTGGATGTCCAGGCAGTCCCATCAAGGGATCCCCAAATCTTTCCGGTAAGGTTGATTTTGAAGGGATCGATGACGATTCCGGATTCGGTAAAGTTGTCACTAATGCCCGACCAGTCGCTCATTACGAATGCGACATCGGAATTGTTGAGGCTGTTGTTCACGACATATGATTTGACAAGTGAAAGCTCAATCCTTTGGTCATCGTTCCCGACGCTGATCGCAGTCTGAGGGAGAGGGACCCATTCGCCTCCCACCCACCTCATCAGTATCTTCGAATCGATTACGCTGTTCCTTCCACGAACATCAATCATGTAGTCCGGTCTGATCGTCGTCCCGTTCAAGGGAGAAGGGGCGCCGGAATTTGCGGTCGGATCGACGTCCATGTAGATCTGCAGCACGTCCTCCCCGGTGATGCGCTTCTGGGGGCCGCCCGATCCGCCAGTTCCGCCATTCGACAGAAGCTGCTCCTTCTTGACCGGAATCAAGCTGCCGTTCATCATCGTACCGATGGTATCCAGATAGAAATACGCCTTGAGAGAGTCGTATCCGTAGGAGACTCTACTGATGTTGATATCCTTGTTCGCGACAGGCGTCAAATCTTCGAGGTCGTTCTTTAGGGTCGTCCAATCTGCGAAACACCCGTCTATCTTAATCCCAGTCGGGGAACTGTCGACATATCCCTTGGCGGTCCAGCCTATGACTACAACCGACCCATATTCTGTGACCACCCCCCCGGGCCTCATCGTAGCGGTGATGAAAGTGCCTGGTGTGGATCCAGATGTATTGGCTGCGACGTTGAATGTCCTCCCATTAAGCATTTCGTTATCGTCTGTCCAGATGAGCGGCCCGAGGTCCTCCGTCTGCGCGACCCCGGTGAACGTAGGGTGGATCTCTGCGGTCTCAAGCCTGCTGCCGAAGGCCTTGACGACCACCTTCAACACCGGGTTTGTGGCTCCTATCGGTATCGTGCAAGATGCGTCGACAGTGGATGACTGCTCGATCATGAGAATCCCTGGCTTTAAAGCGAAAGGCAGTGTGGCGCTCGGGGTCGCAACCCCATCATACGAAACGGCCAGGAACCTTGCGTTTGCGACCGAGAATGAATTTGGCGCGGAGAAGAAGGTCTCTGCCTGCTTGGCTATGGAGCCGATAACCAGCATCTGCACATAAACCCATGAGCTGTAGTTAAGAACATCTGTGCTGTTGAACCGCATGAGCGCGCAGCCCTCTGAGAGCTTCTGCCCACCTGAGCCGGATATCTGAGCAACAAGGTCTGCCCCAAAATCTTGGACTAGGGGGAATCCCGTGCTAGGATCGCCGTCGGAGTCGACGAACAGCGCGTAGGTCGTAATATGGTCGGAGGTCTTGTACAGATCCCCAGTAGTCCGAAAATACCAGTAGACGCTATTCTGGTAGAACTGGACGGTACATTCCGTGAATTTCAGGTCTGGATCGCTCGATTGGTAATATGAAGAATATTTTACGATCGCCGACCATTCGTCGAATATCCCATCGACGTTCGGCGTCTCCGTTGAAGGGCGGCTCATCAGCACATACCAGGATGCAAGGACAAGGATTATTATCACTATGACCGCCACGGCCCCCTGTCTCCTGCTGATTCCAACCTTCTTTGTCACGGTGGCAGTTATCTTATAGGCGACTTTCTCAGGTCCGGGCGTCTTCTGTTTGCCTGTCGGGGGGAACCCGAGGCGGCTGACCGGCTTGTCCTCGATGAGGACCTCCTCGTATTCGACCGCCCCCTCCTCTTCGATCTCTTTCTCAGCTTCCGGCGGAGCGGGCATGGTCTGTTCGATCAGTTCTTCGCAAGTCTCCTCCGTCTCCTGGGGCGGCAAAGAGGGTTGGATCTTCGTAGGTTCAATTGGCCGATGAGTTGGCTCAGGTTCAGAGGCTGCATCCTTCGCGAGCTGCTCGATCTTGGCTTTCATTTCCTCAAGCTTTCGGGTCACATCGGCGTCTGCTGTTGCAGGCTTTGCATCTGTCTGAGTGACTTTCTCGAAGACGTGATCGCAGATGGAGCACTTCGTCGCCTTATCGTCTAGTTCCGCGCCGCATGAAGGGCATAATTTCATCTGGGACACCGAATTTCTAAGTTGGAAGAGATTTCATGATGGCGTATATTAATCATCGCAGTATCGTTATCAGCCATGAGCTTCTCGCCAATGGTCAAACGCATCTTGTCTGGCTTTGCTCTCTCATGAACTGCGGTAGATAGTATCTCCCACCGGCCGCCTTGCATGTGGTTCCGCTCATCTTCCATCCGACGAACGGCTGGCTGCCGACGATCGCGGCGGTCGACGCACCGAGGCGCCTGTTCGAATAGATCGTCCCAGCTTCGATGTGGTCCATGAAATACTCTATCTCCGCATCGTCCCTGCTCATGATGCCCGACGTCAAGCCGTACTCGGAACTGTTCGCGATCGTCATGGCCGCCTCGAGCGAGGGCACCGGGTGAACGCAGACGAACGGGAGGAAGAGTTCGTTGACCATCAACGGACTGATAGCTTTCAGACCTGTCACGATGGTCGGCTGGACGTAATATCCATCGAGATCCTTGCCAGCGAGTACGGCGCCTCCGGTGACGATTTTTCCAGAAGCTTCTGCCAATCTCACTGACTTCCTGTATCTTGCCACTGCCGATCCGTTGATGACCGGGCCGACGAAGGTCTCACGCCTTCTCGGATCGCCGACAACCTGCTTCTCGGTCCAATCCTTGAGGGCGCGGGTGAAATCGCCGACGATCCTCCTGTCCACGAGCACTCTTGAACAGGCGCTGCACTTCTGGCCTCCGAACCCGAATGCGGCCCTGCCGACCCCCTCGACGGCTTCTTCGAGGTTCGCTTTCGCTGTGACGATCACGGCATTCTTTCCGCCCATCTCGGCAATGAACGGCCTGGGCCTGTCCTTTAGGAATGTCCTCATCGCGTCCATCCCGACCTCCCTCGAACCGGTGAAGACGAAGCCCGATATCCCGGGGTTGTCGACCAGTTCCTGTCCGATAGTGCTGCCGGGCCCCGTGACGACGTTGAAGACCCCGTCCGGCAGCCCTGCTTCCTTCAGCATGTCCGCAAAGACGAATGCGTGCCATGGCGTGTCGCTCGCTGGCTTGACCACGACGGTGTTACCCGTAATCATCGCGCCTGTGCTCATACCGCCCATGATCGCAGCCGGGAAGTTGAAGGGGGAGACGACGCTCCAGACGCCGTACGGTTTCAGCAGGTTCCTCGGGCGCTCGTTCGGGTACGGAGGAGGGGTGTCCATCGCATATCCGTCGTTGATACGTATCTGGTCTGAATAGAACCTCATGAAATCGATCAATTCGTCGATGTCGGCCAACGCCTCGTTCCGGTTCTTCCCGTTCTCGAGCGTCAACATCGCAGCGAGCTCATATTTTCTCCGGGAAGCTATCGAGGCGGCCTTGTCGAATATCTCGCATCTGGACTCAAAGCTCGTCCTCCTCCAAGATTCGAAGGACCGCTTCGCAGCCCGTACGGCGTCCCATGCATCCTCCTTCCTGCTGTTCTGGAACTTGCGATTGACTATGGATAGGTCTCCGGGGAATCGGTCCTCGAACACGCCGCCCTTCGACTTGAGCCATTTCCCTCCGATGTAATTGGGAACCGTCTCGCCGAGGTCCCTCCCGATCTTCTTCAAGGCGCTCTCGTATCTCGAATGGACGACCTCCGCCTTTCCTTTCTGGTTAGCCTTGAAGAAAGTGCTCTCGTTCTTGAATCCCATTTCTTAGCCACCTTCGGGATGTGAATTAGCCTTCCGAATCAATTAAACCTGAGCATCCGACAACTGTATTTACGATGCGAAGATAGGAAGCTTTGATATAGTCAGGAAATGCATTTCAAGCTCAACTGGCGAAGATGGCCAGACGGGATGAAAGCGGAGGAGCGGACATGGTCGACAACATAGACAAGGTCGAAGAGTGGGTGAAGTCGATCGAGAGGTTCATGGTCGTCCTCGCAGTCGCCATCATCCTCCTTATCCTGAGCTACAACATCGCACAGAAATCCGACTACGGCTTCCTAGTGCTGATAATCGGGGCGTGCCTGATCCTCGTAATGGTCCTCGTCGAGGTACTCCTCCTAGAAAGGCACAAGCATCACCATAAGTGACCGTTCAGGTCCTGGAAGGCTCCCTTTCGCAGATTACCGATGCGAGTATCGACGATATGAGCTCCAACCAGCGTATTGTACTTCTTGATGGCATCTTCCCGCTTCGCGTGCCCGAAAGCTCAATCCATCCCACCACTTCGTCTTTCCGTCCGAAGAAATAGATGTCGATGTAGTCCCCGTCGATGATATCGTCGATGGACGCCCTCTCTTTCGTCAGCTGGTTCGGGCGGTTGAAGGTGTCCTCCTCCCCTGATTTGTAGGGCTGAACCTCAACTAGCATGAACTCGGTCTTCTTCGTAATTATGAGCCCGTTAGGGTATTTTTTCGAATCCAACATATCATCGTGTGTGTATGTCAATTTCTTCCGTGCTCTCTGTGCGTCGCTGCTGAACCCGATGAGGACCTCATACCGGAAAAGATCGTCATTCTTGCTCTTCATTCCGATCGCGATCTCTCTGAAATCGAAGAGCCGATGGATCAACTTTCCCGTCTCATCCAAGAATGCCTTCAGAGGCATGGTCGGGTCCCGAGCAATCAACATCAGTTTCTGGATGCCGTCCATCACCTTCTCGTTCTCGTCCCGCGGGATCGGTGAGTAACGATCTCTGATCAGCTTCGCGGTCTCGTTAGAAGCCCCTGATCCGTTCACCATGATGACATCCTTCGCAATACTGCATGCGAATATAGAATTCTATTGTCGACCCATGAGTTGGATTCTCGCCTTGCTCTAATTAAGAATCGGAAAAAAGATGTCGAGCAATCGATGAGCTCATGTTGCGGGATTTTAAATCTTGAGGCTAGCCGCATTCTAGTTATCAAAAATGATAAGATACCGCAACTATTCGATAATTCATTTTTGTTGGTTTATTGCCCTGCCACATTCAATAGGTTACCGAAAATAATAAATCCCCATTGGTGTAACCCTATTTGTCTTACAGTCGAGAGACAACTTGCTGAGAACTCTCGGACATTCACAGATCCCCTTTCGTCATATTGTGCGGAGCTAGTCAAATGAGCCCTGATGATAATAAGCACGAGACAAGATTCAAGTGCCCCAACTGTCAGCAGCCAATAGTCTCCAGGTTCACGTTCTGTAAGCAATGCGAAACGAAATTCGGTCGGGACACACTATTTTCCTGCCCGAGATGCGGCGCACTCGTCAGGCAACTTGAGCGGGTCTGCCCCGGGTGCGAGGCAAGGCTCACCGATTGGGGAGTGGGCGCAGAATGGCTCGGCACGCCCTTAGCTTCTGCTTCCCAGAAGGTTGAGGCACCAAAAGAGACTGAGCCTGGACCGATCATATCAAAACCACTGCCAGAGCTCAAAATGCCTGAGCAAGTCGAGCAGAGTCCGAAACCTGCCCCGGCACCAACTCCTCTCCCAGAAATCAAGAAACCTGACCAGCCCGATCGGAGTCAAAAACTCACCTCAGCACCGACTCAAAAGCCGGCTCCAAGCAAGATCACCAGGGCGGAAGCCTTGGGAAGGACGAACGGCCTAAAGCATGGCCGCGTGAACGGGACGAAGCAGGGCCTCGTGAACGGAACGAATAAAGGGCGCGTCAATGGGACGAGGAAAGGGCTCGTAAACGGCACGAAGAAAGGACTTGTGAACGGGAACCGGAAGGGGCTTGTCAACGGAACTAAGCAAGGACGAGTCAACGGATTCAAGGGGCCCATGGGAGGCGAACAGGAGGAATCGTCTTTCCTGTCAAACAAGATCGCTGGGAAAGTCCCCACATGGCAAGCGTTAGCTGCCGTCATAGTCGTCATTTTACTCGTCTCGAGCGCCGTTATCCTATCGATAAAACCGCAGGAATCCGAGCGGAGTGGAATCGTGATAGACGGGCAATTCGCCGACTGGGCGACTGTTCCGTCGTATAGACTGTCAGACTTACTCCCGGGCAGCATCCCGCAGGTCATCGAGGCGAAGATGAACAGGTCTGGAGACAACCTCAACCTTTACATGAAGCTACAGGCCAACGCCTTCTCCGGAACCGCTCCATCGGTCTTCTATGTGATGATCGACACGGACTCAGATATTAACACCGGCTATCTGCTGGCCGACCATCGGTTCGGCGCGGACCGCCTGATAACCCTGTCCGGGTGGGACGGCCATCTGATGGAGTCCTCCGACAGCAACTTCTCCGGAAGCTCCGACGCGAGCAACTGGAGCGCCTGGCAGATTGGCCGGTATGTCTCGGTCATCCAGTCGCAGGCTGAGCTTGAATTGGTGCTCCCGTTCTTCCCAAGCAACCCGCTGGTCCAGCTGATAACCAACAGCGCCGGGAAAGAATATGAGTCTCCGGTGATGTCTCTCCGCGGAACAATCATCGCAAAACAGGAGAGCCTGCTTTCCGGACTGCCGGCTAGCTCACCCTCCCAATCGATTATCAGGGTGTCGATGATCGCGATGGGCGTCACCTCCGGGAATTTCACTGCGACAGCGACGATTGCGAACGACACAAGTTCCAACCTCGCGTCCGCTGAAATCCAGGTCTCATCCTCGACCTGGACGAGCAGTGACTTTTCAGTCGATCTCTCGTCATTGACAAGCGGTGCCAGCTTCTCAATGAGGACTGTCGTGACCTCTTCCGCATTCTCCGGATCGGTCGATGTGGACGGCGACCCGATAAACGGGTATTATCTCTCAATTCCGACTAACATCATAATCGACGGTGCATTTGGGGACTGGGCTAGCAAGAAGATCATCGATACTGATCCAGTGGCTGTCGACAATCCGAACATCGACATAGCCGAATACGGGGCCTGCACGCAGAATGGCTCGCACTTCTTCTACGTAAGCACAATAGGGAAGACCCTCGATGGGGCGGATGTCCCGGAGGAGCGCATAAAGCCGACCCCAGGAGGAGTAGGCAACCAGTCTCCGGTCTTGAGACTTAGGAAGACCGGCGAGGACCTGCTCCAGGCATTCATCGACAGAGACCCTGGCACCGGGACAGGGCAGATGTTGTACGGCGGCGGCAAGATGATCGGGGCCGACTACATGGTCGAGATATATGGACGGAAGGGGCTGGTGACGAGCAGCTCTGTGAAGCAATGGTCGAATTCGACTCACAAGTGGGCTGCCCTCGGTGGAATCGAGAAGATCGGGATCGGAGGAAATGGGATCGAGTACTCCGTCGCAAAGTCGCTATTAGGAAACCTAACCGCGTCCGAGGTCATATTCTACACGACGGACTGGAAGGCAAGGTCAGACAACTGCTGGCTGACCGGAGCGCTCAAGGACCCATGGATCATCACATCGTCAGGTTCTTCATACCAATCGGATGATGGAATCACCTGGGTATCCTCGGGATCCATCACTCTCCAGGGCTCAGGTTCAAATGCGGACACCAAGATAGTTGATATGACATGCAATGTTAATAAGAATCACGTTTGGGCGGTGTCAGATCATGGCAGAATATACACAAATGTCTCAGGAAGCAACACATGGACTTCCAACCTGACACAGGACCTAAGGGCCGCTCCTGACGGAAATTCGAAGACGGAGGATGGAGCCGTAATTAGTGATGTCATTGCAATCACTGCATACCCGTCTGGAGCGGGCGAAAAAATCTTTCTGCTAACTCAGAGAGGCTATACTTACAAAACGAAGTCGACTATCGACGAGGGTTCATCCGGCGTTTCGTGGGATAATAATTCACAACGCGTCGCTTCCTTTACCGACTTCGACGATATCCGGTATGCGGATCCGACATCGACGACTTCGAATTACTACGTGATGCGCTCGACTACAAATACCCCTCTCTACTGGGCTCCCTTGGGTACTGCTTTTACTGCTACGACTGCGACTGGCGCAACATCAATGACCCAGACCCACATAGCAATTTATGCTGGTGCCTCCCGGGCAACTGATACCATATATGTCTTATGCGATCACGGGATTATCCAGAGATCCATAAACGGTGGCACTTCTTGGGCAGCTTTCGGCAACTTGCCCCATCCATCGGGAGGGAATCAAACAACAATTTATGTCGGGATAGACCTGGATCCATCTAATATAATCTGGGTGACTACCGACACGGGCTGGGTCTACAAATCCACTGCAGCCCTCGGGAGCACGTTCGTAAAGACTGGACGACCTGTAACCGCGGGTGTCGTCACCATCGCCTGCCCGATCCCGGAGTTCAGCGATGTTCTGGTCCCGGTCTGTCTCACTCTGGTGATTCCAGCCGTAATGATCTCACGGAACAGGAAGAAGGGCAGGAACCAAGATCACGATTGAGCAATCCGAACCACCATAAGGCTGAGGGGTTCTCTACAATACTTTTAACTATTTTCCATGGATACTGCGAGCAGATGAACAAGATCTCCATGCCTCCGAAAAGCATCTGGATCGAGCCCACCAACATCTGCAACCTGAAGTGCAGCTGGTGCTACCAGTCCACAGGAGCGATGAACCGTCAGAAGGGGATGATGTCCCTTGAGACCTACAAGCGGATCATATCCGAGATAGAGCCGTTCAAGCCCGAGATATCGCTGCACCTCGCCGGTGAGTCGTTCCTCCACAAGGATATGTTCACCTTCATAGAGATGGCGAAGAAGCGCGGCCTCACGATCGGGGTAACGACGAACGGTACATTGCTGAAAAAGGACGACTATCAAATCCTGAGGACGGGCGTCGATACGGTCAATATTTCTCTAGCTGGCGTAAACAAAGAGGATTACCACAGAGTCAGGGGAACCGACGATTATGTTGAGATAAGGCAGGACGTAATCGACCTCGCGAAGAAGAAGTTGGAGCTAAAGTCGCCGACGAAGCTGTACGTGAACATTACGGCGACCGAGCAGAACGCCGCGCTCATTCCGAAATTCAAATTGGAGTTCGAATCGATTGAGGGGATAGAGGGCGTCATCGTTAGGACGCTGATGGACTGGCAGGGATCAGTCGACACTGCCGGGATGAAATTGAAAAAGCCTGGCTTCAAGGGAAGGATCGCAAAGATAGTCAAAGGCAACGAGATCCTTTTCTCGCTCTATATGGTCCTGAGTAACATCAGGAGGAGCAAGAGGCTAACCGGGAGGACCTACTGCGGCTCGGTCACATCGAGTACCGGCATACTCTGGGACGGCACGGTTGTGCCCTGCTGCCTCGATTATAACGGTGCGATCAACCTCGGCAACATTAACGAGAAGAGCTTCATGGAGATCTGGAACGGGAAGGAGCGTGCCATCCTCAGGCAGACTCTTGGGTCAGTGCGAAGCGCGAGGAGACATCCGGTCTGCGGGCCGTGTCTTTTCAATGCGAAATGAGTGGACGAGAGGGGATTTGAAATCTTCGATAGCTAGTAAGTTGAGACTTCAAATCATCAGAGGGGGATTGGTCGGATCCAAAACCCTTTGGAATTCTCCATACAGGTGTATTAGCTACCATAAAACCTGATACGTGCAACTGTCGGCACCCTTCTGTCTGCAGGGCCGAGAATCATCATGCGTGACGATCGGCGCCTTATTCTTGGGGGCGAATCGTCGCGCGGTGGCTTTGACGATCCCGTGGTCGAATGCACATGGGTATGGGTTGTCGCAGACTACCTTGCCGGACTTCCATCCCGTTTGGTGAGTCTCCTCAAATCGATAATGTCCTATCTCGCCACCCCGATGATTCATGTGATAGGCCACATCTATCGAGGCCAGACCTTCTTTTATCGTGGTTATTTCTGGTGGCCATAAGGCCGTCTCAGGTATTTTCTCCCCTATCATCCTGAGGGTAGCGGGCCCGATTTCCTCCGAAATTTCTCTGAAGGCATTCAACCATGCCTGCTGGGAATACCATTTCTCCTTTCGAGGACTATCGATTCCGTTCTTCGTCAATATGCGCGTTGCCATTCTCCTGAAGGATTCCATCAGATCGCGATCAGAACAGCGGGTCATTCCTTCAATTACAGAAAGTACTGCGGCTCCGGATACTTCGACATTTGGATCTATCGCCCTGAACTGGGTCATCGTTCACTAATCTCTGGCTTATACCAGATGGGATTACTCTTTCTTAAGATTTTCCAGTGCTCCCGTCAGGAAGCACCGATTGATTGTCAGCAGAAGATCAGTTTGAGCGGCTGAGCGAGGTTACCGCCATACTCCTTTCAAGGCTTTTTCCGATTCCTCTCAGGGCATCTCGGAAAGGTCGTCTTATGGACTATATCCGTCTGATGGACCATCTACCCCTGAGGGACCAGTTCCGTCTGATGGATTTTTTCCGTCTGAGGGACCATATCCGTCTGATGGATTTTTTCCGTCTGAGGGACCATTTGGATTATTTCCGCCTGATGAACCACCGGAAAGATTCGAAATGAAGGTCATTGCAACATTCGCAAATATGATTATTATGACAATAATGAATCCAGCTATTATAGCTCGTCTCGCTAGCTTTAGTCTTTTTTGGAAATTGACGTTTACTATATCCTCACCTATTCCGGCATTGGCCAAATAGGAGATAAGGCTTTTTCTTACTTCATCTCCAGATAGAAAATGCGGGCGAGAGGGGATTCGAACCCCTGACCGCCGGCTTAGGAGGCCGGTGCCATGTCCGGACTAGGCCACTCGCCCTTGATTTCGAGAAACAATCCCGCCTAAATAAACAATCCTCTCTCATGAACAAGTAATCAAGAAAGGGGTTTCAATCGAGCTTCGACCTAATCAGAAAGCTCTTCTGGCTCCTTCTTCGCCTTCTTTGGCTTGGTTGCCTTCTTGTGCTCGTGAGCCTTATGGTCGTGCCCTTCATGGGAGTGCTCGCCGTGATCATGCTCGTGGTCATGATCATGATCGTGTCCCTCATGCGAGTGCTCGTGCGTTTCCTCGGCCTTCTCCTTCTTCTCGGCCTTGGCATATTCCTCGATGAACTGGATGGTCTCAAGATCAAGAAGCTCCCTCAGGTCGCTTACGACTCTATACTTTGAGAGGAGCCATTTCTGATCGTACTTGCAGACATCGGGCATCTTCACTACTGCCTTCTTCTCATCGAACTCTGCAGAGAAGCCGTCAGTTGTGCCGTAATCCATTTTGAGAACTGCGTTCAATTTGTCCTGGGCCGTCTCGGGCTCTGAGACGATCTTGTATTTGTATTTCAGGCCCCTTCCTGCGAGCTTATTGTTGAAATCCACACGAACCCTGCCAGCGGTGACAGCGGAAATGTATCCCGTCTTGTTCTTGATGGTGACCTCGCGGCCGATCTCGGGCATGATTTCCTGCTTCAGGAAATCTCTCAGCGGGAAAAGCCCTACGAGCTTCGGGTCCCTCGGTCCTGCGCCCTCCTCGGGGGTGAGCAGGAGTTCGTACTCCTTTCCGACCTCGGCCTCGGCCAGAGATTTCTCAAGACCCGGGAACAGCCTTCCCCTGCCGACGAGTAGCGGGAGGGGCTCGTAGACGGCCTTCTCGTCAAAGACCTTGTTCTCCTTTGCGACCGCCTCATGCGTCGTGTCGAACAGAGTCCCTGTCTCCTGGACCCAGCCGTCGAACTCAGTGAAAACGATCCTCGGCTTCTTCTCGGATGACTTGTCGTCGGAAGGCATCAAACATCACCATAATGACTTAGATGAGCCTGTGATAACACCTTCTCATTTAAAACTTGCGGATAAGAAAGGAACTAGCCAGTATATGAATCGTGAAATGAACGTGGGCAGATTGGTTTCGAGTCGAGAAGGTATCTCAAAAGGGTTTATGAACATCAAGAAACTTCACGCTTGATAAGCTCGATTCCGAGCAACTCAGGGGAGAATTGATTTGCAGACGATTGAGGAGATTCTTTTGACTGCGATCGCGATCGAACGGTACGGCCAAGAATATTATTCAAGATTCGCCAGCAAGATATCCGACAAGACGGGCAAGGCCTTGATGCACGGACTGGGGAACGATGAGAAGGAGCATGAGGGGCTCATCTCAAAGCATTACAGCGAACACTTCGACAAAGCCCCTCCGAAGAAGATAGGGATAGACATAGGCGCGAAGGCGATCAAGGAGATCTTCAGCCCGAAGAAAGGGAAGAGCGAGGGCGAAATCATGCTCGAGACCCTTCAGATTGGCGTAGTTGTCGAACAGAAGTCGGTGGATTTCTACACTAGGAGCGCGGGCGACACCAAGGACGCCAAGCTGAAGCAGCTATTGAACGCATTGATCGACATCGAAAAGGGGCACAAAGCCATGCTGGAGGAGAACCTCTTCCACCTGAGGCAGAATGGAACCTGGTGGGGCTACGTGCCGATCCTCGATGGATGATCGAAAAGGATAACCAAACTACACGAAGGAGGTAGAACAATGGGAATGAAGACATACAAAGCGGATGCAGGGTTTACGATTGACATCGACGAGGACAAGTGCACCGGGTGCGGCGAATGCGTCAACATCTGCCCTTCGGAGGTATTCGAGGTGGTCAATGAGAAGTCCACCTGCCCGAAGGTGAACGAATGCTCGGAATGTTGCGTCTGCGTCGACACATGCCCGGAGAAGGTCATCAAGCACAGCTCCTGCACGTGATGATCCACTTTTCTGAAGTGCACATCGATTTGCCAGCGTCAGCGCTCGTCAAACATGCTATATATCTATCGGTCAATTCTGCCGGGAACATGCCGCCATAGCTCAGCTGGAAGAGCAGCTGATTTGTAATCAGCAGGTCGGGAGTTCGAACCTCCCTGGCGGCTCTCATCGTGCAAAGATTTACCTATCGCATGAATATTCGGTCGTGGGGCAATGAAAGAATGATGCTCAAAGGCAAGACGGCGCTCATTACAGGCGGCACCTCCGGATTGGGACTGGCAATCGCACAGAGGTTCCTGAGGGAGGGCGCGAAGGTTGTCATCACTGGGACTACAGAGAAGAAGTGCGGACTCGTCACGAAACGCCTTGAGAAGATCGCCGGCAAGGCCAATGTAAGATATGTCCAAGGAGACGTCTCGAAGGCGTCCGATGCGAAGCGTTTCGTCGACGAGACCGTCAGGTTTTTCAAGAGGATCGACATCCTTGTCAACAGCGCTGGCATCTTCATAGAGAAGAGGGCCGAGGAGACGACGGAGGAGGAATGGGACCGGGTGATCGGCATCGATCTCAAGGGAGTATGGCTTTGCTGTAAGTACGCCTACCCGCACTTCAAGCGACAGAAGAAGGGGCACATCATCAACCTCTCCTCGGATGCCGGCATCGTAGGAGACCCAAAATGCGTAGCGTACTGCGCCGCGAAGGGGGGAGTCTCCAATATGACGAGGGCGATGGCCATAGATTATGCTCTGGAGAACATCCGGGTCAACGCGATCTGTCCGGCGGTCATCGATACGCCGATGAACGACATGGAGAGATGCCTCGCAAAGGATCCCAAGGCTTTCGATGACTTCGAAATATCAGACCACCCGGTCGGAAGGATCGGGCGTCCGGAAGAGGTCGCATTCATTGCCTTGATGCTCGCATCGGACGAGTCGGAGTTCGTGACAGGCGCCTGCATCATGGTCGACGGTGGAAGGACCGCCAGGTAGCCAAAAATCAAAGCCCTACGAGCTTCCGGATCTCCGGAGCAATCTTGATGTCTTCCCGGTTGATCGATATCTTGTCGAACGCAACCGGACCGGATTCGAGGACGATCGCATCGAAGACAGAACCTGGTATCATCTCGAACATGCCGCTCCCCGACAACGGCGTGGACTGTTCCGTTGATATCGATTTGATGATCGGTTCGTCGAACGGCCATATCTTCGTGCTCTCGGTCAGGCAGTAGACTGGGATTCCCAGCTCCTTTGCGGCGAGCGCCATCATATGCGTACCGACCTTGTTGACGACCCCGCCAGGGATCACGGCGTCGGCCCCGACGAGCATGGCAGACGTCCTCGGAAGGTACTTCATCGACTCCGCGTCCTCTATAAGGACGGCCGGGATGCCGGCAACCGCGAGTTCTCCGGCGAGAAGCCGACCTTCCGCGCCCGGCCTCGACTGCGTAACATAGACCAAAATGCCAGCCCTGCCTCTCAGCCTTATCAGGAAATGCAGGAGGGTCGAGCTGCGGCTGTGGGTCATGAACTGGCCGCCTTCTATCGTCCTTTCCGCATGAGCAGCGATCTTCGCCATCGCCTCGGTGCTGTCCCGCGTCACCCTCAGGGAATAGTCCCTGAGATTCTTCCCGAGCGCGGCTTCATCTTTAGACTCCTCCACCTCGATGAGGAGTAGGTTGCAGAAATTCAAAATCGTCGCCATCTGGCGCTGTCCGCTGATGAGCCTAAGCGCGTACTCCTTGACCGCGCCCTTGATCTCGAGCGGCGTTGCGTTCGGATTCTTCAGAAGGGCTGTGTGCAATGATCCTGCCGCTATCTTGAGTATGTGCGATGCCCCGTGCTCCATGTCATCGGAGATGGTCTTTGCGTACGTCGCTAGGTCCTGGGAGATGCTCATGTCCGTGGAAGATAGGCGCTACTCAAGTTTATTCCTTCTGATTTGGATTTCATGATTTGCGAACAGTAAAGGTGCGAATCTGCCAAGGTTCGTCTGGCCGGGCATATTGCCTTTGGAAAGCTTAAATTCCGGTTACTCGTTTAGCCCTGCCCTAGAGTCGGGGATTGGCAATTTGTTACTAGTAGCAAGGATCCGTGAGGATGAGAACGAGGACAAGGTTTGGGGCACGATAGAAGGCTCCCTGCAGACCCTGACCTCGAAGGGTATCATCCCGCTGTACCTCTCGAAGAGGACGCATCACATGGAGTCGAGCCTCATAGTCAGCGCACCGTCGAACGATGTGCTTTTCGACGCGCTCATCGACATCTTGACCGGCGTGGGGAGCGCAGACGGCCTATGGATATTCTCACTTGTCAAGCCGAAATTCTTCGATGTAGCGACAAATGTCGGGAAGGATGCGAGCAGGTTCCTGATCACCATAACGACGCGCCCCTCTGATGCGATGAAGGTCTACAATGCAATCTCGTCCTTCAGGCAGACTTCCGACCTGTCGATGACCTATCTCGCCTTCACCTGCCAGGGACACTGCGACACCCTGACGCTCTCGGTCTTCGCGAAGTCCAACGACCACGTCAACAGGTTCGTGGATCAGGAACTGAACGTCGTCGAAGGCATCTCTAAATCGACGATTACTCCGATCACCAGGAGCAAGAGGCTGCTCCCGTACGCGGAAATGGTCAGGGTGCTGAGGAAGGAGGTCGGCGATATCGACATTGCCCGGCCGATGATGGACCTCTCCGACCTTCAGTAGTCGAATCGCTTGAATCGATTCTAACGGCCAAGGGCCTCCATCCTCGATGAGAACTCGTTCTCCCACCATTGGATGTACCAAGGGTTCTTCTCCCGCGTGATGATCGCTTCGATCGCCAGTTCGTGGGCGATGCAAGCGGGGTTGGGGTCAGAGCCCTCTCCGTGCCAATTCTTTCTGACCTCCTTCGGAATTCGCAGGTATGGCGGTGGATAGTCGATGAAGGACGGCGGAAGCCTTGCAAGGGTGAAGACGTCGCAGGAGCGCTCGGTCTCCGGGAGCGATTCCAGCTTCGCCTGGACGATGTGCATGAGCTCATGGCCGATGACGTATCTCGTCGGCAGCCCCATCCTCCGCAGTGGTGGGAAGCACAGCTTCTCGCTCGTCAATTGGCCCTTTGTCTCGGTGGCCGCGAGCCCCTTGTACGAGGTGGTCATCCCGACCTTGATCTCCCCTCTGACCTCGGGGAAGAACCTCGCGACAGAGCCGAACCTCTTCGAGAAGCGGTCAAGCGTCTTTGGCGTGGCGCGCTTGATGAATGGTTTCGTGAAGACCAGGTTCGGAGGGCCTCTCTCGACTGCGACCGCTTCTGAATAGAAATCGGGTTCAAGCATTCCCTCGTCCCAGACCATTGCCAGCCCCATCACCTGCCGGTTCAGGGAATGCGACGCCGAATTAATAGGCTATCCAGGATGTCGCTTTTTTTCCGCGCTCAGAAAATGTACACGATGAGGCCGGACCAGAGCTTTGGATAGAAGTAAGTCGCCTTGTGCGGGAGCTTTCTCCCGCTCTCCGCGGCTTCCATGACCTCCGGTATGCTCGCGGGGGTCAGAAGGCACAATAATTGGCAGCCGCTCCTTTCCGCCTCCTTGAAAGCCTCCTCGGTCCCCTTCACGAACTCGATCTTCTCCTTCCTCTCCTGCATATCGGAGGTGATTCCAAGCGCCTCCTCCAGCACGTACCTGTGCAATATCGCCACGTCCATTCTCTCCACCGGGTCCTGCGTGCAGAACTCTGGCTTCAGCGTGGCGACAAAACCTGATCTCTTTCCCGGGAACCAGAAGCCCATGACGCCGCAGCCCTCGCGCCCTTCGATATTCCCCATGAGGGTCGCCTCGTCGGCCACAGGCTCGATCTCGAACTTGCCAGTGAGCTTCCCCTGGAGGGAATTTATGAGGCTCTCATCCACAGAATGTATCAGCCGATGGGTTGGGAGCATCACGAGTCCGGGATTGCGTGAATTCACGATCGTTGCAAGGACATAATCGTGCGCCCCCGGTCCATTCTCCATATCCATCTGCTGCGAGTACTTGAGGGCTGTTTCGTACCTGTGATGGCCGTCAGCGATCAGGGCCTTCTTGCCGGCGAGGTGCTTCGTGACTGCGGCGATATCCGATTCCCGAGGGATCCTGAAGAGCCTGTGCCTGACACTGTCGGGATCGGTGAACATCAACACCTCGTTGGCTGGCTGTTTCACACGTTCCAGCACTTCATCGACGAGGCTCTCCCTGTCGTCGCATATCAGGAATATTTGCTCGATGTTCGCTTTGATGGCGGAGAGCAGCTCGAGCCGGTCCTGCTTTGCCTTGGGATGGGTCTTCTCATGCGGCAGGATGCTCTTTCCGAGCGGCTCCAGCCTGACAAGTGCAACAAGGCCGGTCCTCTGGAGGGTCCGCCCCTCGATCTTGAACGTCTGCTCGTAGGCGTAGAAGCACGGCTCCTCGTCCTGAACGAGCTTGCCTGAGGAGACCCAACTTCGGAATGTCTCAGCCGCTCGCTTGTATGCATCCGCATGGTTCCCGAGCATGACGTTGCAGATGTTCAGAGGCTCCGAGGAAAGGGATTTGAGAAGGTCGTCAGGTATGACATCGTATGGAGGCGCCAGCAGCTTCTCTGGAGTCTTCGCGAGTCCTTCGAAATCGTAGCGGTACCCTCTGAACGGGCTGACGTCGACCATATTTGCCTACCCTGCTGACGCAATGAAGCACGGCGCTCTTAAGAAAGTTTCCAAAGGAGGACGGGGGACTTGGGGAACTCTCAGTAATCGTCATCATTGTACTTCTCGTTCGAAATCTCCTTGGGATCCATCCTCTGCAGGAATTTCGGTCCCCACCAGGTCAGCTTCGGTCCGAGGATCTTCATGATCGCAGGGGTGATGTAAGTCCTTACCAACATCGCGTCGAGAAGCACTGCGAAGGCGAGTGCGAACCCGAACTCCTGGAGCAGTGTCGTGCTCGATATCATCATAGAGCCGAAGGCGCCCGCCATTATCAAGGCGCAGGCGGTGATGATCCCTCCGGTCTTGTCGACCGCCTCGATTATCGCCTTCTCGTGGTTCTTGCACTTCACCGTCTCCTCCCTAATCCTGGTGAGGATGAAGATGTTGTAGTCCATCCCGAGCCCCATCAGCATCACGAAGAGCACGAGCGGGAGCATCCATAGGACGGGCTTGGCGAGCAGGTTGTCGAACAGCAGGATGGTCACGGCGAGCGTCCATGAGATCGAGAGGCTGATCGAAAGGATTGCGAACAGCGGCAGTATCACAGAGCCGAGCACGACCAGCAGCACGATGAACACGCCGATTAAGACGAGGAGCTCCATCTGGGTGAACTCCGCCCCGGTCGCTTTGTCGACATCGACCATCGCGGCTGACTCCCCGCCGACAAGTATCGTCGCGGCTACAAGCGTTGGATCCGACGCCTTGAACAGGGGTATCTCGGACCGGATGGCTCTCGTCGTATCCATCGAGAGGGGCGTCAGCGGCTCCTCCCTGTAGACTACTCTCAGCATTACCGTGCTGTTGTCCTTGCCGATGTACGACTTTATCTGCATCTCAATGACGGCCCTGTCGATTTCGGGCAGCGCGGCCAAGGATGTAACGTTGACAAAGACGCCGTTCGGCCTCGAGGGGCCGTCGACTTCTTTGACGTTCTGATTGATACCTTCGATTGCTATGGAGAAATTCTCCATGGAATTGAGCATCTGGACGCTCATGCTGCCGTTCGAATCGATGATTTGCTGCGGATATGTGACGACGATCTCCGTCGGTGAGGTCAAACCCGCTCCGAAGCTGTCGGTAAGCGCGTTGAGGCCCTGCACGCTCTCGCTGTTCCCCATGCCTCCTATGAAATCGAAGCTCGTGGCGCCAGTGAAGTACATGTAGGTGGTCGGGACGGAGACAACAAGGGCGACGACGAAAATCGGGACCGCGTGCCTGGTCGCGAACCTGGCCGCACGCCTGAAGTATCCTCCGCGTCTCTTCAAGCGCTTCTTCATGTAATTCATCCGGAAGTTGACCCAACGCTCGCCGGATATCGGCCAGAAAATCTTGCCTCCGAGAGCGAGAGCGATCGCAGGGACGAGCGTCAAAGCGACTAGCAGCGCTATCAGCACGGCGATGCTGAGGACCAGCCCCATCGTCATCAGCATTGAGAAACTCGATACGGACATCGCACCGAATGCCACTATGACTGTTGCGCCGCTCGTCGCGATGCTCTCTCCCGCCCAGGTTATGGAGGTCTGCATGGCCTCCTTCCGCTCGGCGCCCTTGAGAAGCTCCTCGCGGTATCTTGCGAGAATGAATATGGAATAATCAGTCCCGACCCCGAAAAGGATGACGATCAAAAGCGTGATCACGGTGAAATGCACGTTTGTCACGTAACTCCCGATGATGAAGACGACGGCCTGGCTGATTCCGAGCGCGACCCCGATCGAGCCCAACGGAATGATCGGTCCAAGGACCGACCTGAAGAACAGCCCCATCAGGATTAGCACGAGGGAGATCGTGATCGGCTCGATGAGCTGGAGGTCGTTCCCCGCCATGTTGCTCAGGTCGGCGGATATCGGCGCCTCCCCGGTGACATAGACCTTTAGCCCCTGGTTGCCGCTCTCAGCTAGCCTCACGATCTGTCGGACTACCTTCACGTTGTCCTCAATAGGCTTGGCGCCACTGGATTCCGTATAGCCAGAACTCTTTGAGAACGAGACGAGCACGAGCATGGCGTTGTTGTCCGCGCCAAGGAATGAATTTGTGACACCGGCGGGGAGGCTGATCGGATAGTTCCCAATCGTTCCCTCGTGCACCACTTGCGATGCAAGCGCAGTGACATTTGCCTCGGATGGGGACGGACCGAGCTCGTACACCTCCTGCAGGAAGGTCATGTTAGTGATTTCGACCTGGCCGCCGAGCATCCCCAGAAGGAACGAATGTTGTGCGGATGAATTCATGAAATTGGACGCCGTGAAATTCCCGTGCAGCGACTCAATCATCACGCTGTACTCCGGAGGGAGGGAGGCGGAAACAATCTGGACGGCGGACGCGATCGAGGTGTTAAGGCGGAGTGACGGCGGAACCGCGCCGAGGGACATCCAGGTCCCGTTGAACGCGCCGTAGTAACCCCATATGAGGCTCGCGTTCGCCGGATCGAGACCGGCTGTCATGCCGCCGATCAGAGCCCGTGTCTGCGTGTCGGCTATCGCGTCATTCCCGGAGGTCGCGCTCCAAACGCCGAAGTAGTTGTACGGGATGCCGAAGAGCATCTGGAGGGTCGTGTTAATCTCCATCTCCGCCATCGGGATGTTCGGTGCGAGAGAGCCTATCAGGCTTTCGAGTGAAACCTGGTAGACGTCGTAGATCGAGGTCGTCGATTCGAGGTATTTCAGGTTGGAATTTGATCTAATGTCGGACTCCATCGAGAGGATCAGGTCGCGGTTCTCTGGAGTAGTAAGATTGTTGTCCAGCACGGCGATGATCATGCTGCTGTTCGCCGAGCCGCTAGGGAACTGCTCGTTGATGACCGAGGCTGCCTGCATCGATTCGTACGAGCTGTCGAGGAACTCCGTCTCCTGGTAAGCCACGACGTCGCCCACGCTGAATATCATCGGGAAGGCGAAGAAAAGTAGGACGACCCAGGCAAAGATTACAGGGACGTATTTGTTCACGACGAATTTCGCTAGCCTAGAGAATATCATAGTTCAACCTCAATTGAGTTCGAAAGCAATCCTCGATGCTTCTACAATACCCTGCCCAGCAGATCGACGAGCCTGTTCGCATAGCCGTACTCGTTGTCGTACCATGACAGGATCTTCACGAGCTTCCCTCTCTCGGGGATTACGAAGGTCGATGTGCCGTCGATTATCGCGGAATGCGGGTCACCGATCACGTCGGCGGAGACTATCTGGTCTTCCGTGTATTCCATTATCCCCTTGAGCGGCCCCTCGGCGGCGTCGCGCAACACCTTGTTGACCTCCGCGGCGGTCACTTCCTTCTTCAGGACCGACGTCAGGTCAGTCACCGAGCCGACAGGGACCGGCACCCTAAGCGCCGCGCCGGTCATCTTGCCAGCCAGTTCTGGTATCACCTGGCCGATCGCCTCCGCGGCTCCCGATGAGGTCGGGATTATCGACAGGGCTCCCGCCCTCCCTCGCCTCCAGTCCTTGGCGTCCGGGAAGTCGATTATCCTCTGCCCCTGGGTATAAGCGTGGATGGTTGTCATAAGAGCGCTCTCAATCCCGAAGGCGTCGTTGAGGATCTTCGCCGGGGGAGCGAGGCTGTTCGTCGTGCAGGATGCATTGGAAACGATGTGGTGCTTCGACCTGTCGTACTTATTGTCGTTGACCCCGATGACGACCGTGATATCGGCATCCTTGGACGGGGCGGAGATGACGACCTTCTTCGCGCCCGCGTCAAAGTGAGGCTTCACCTTGTCGCGCTTCGTGAACAATCCGGTCGATTCGAGGACGTATTCGATTCCGAGCTTCTTCCAGGGGAGCTCTGCGGGGTTGGGGATGGACAGGAGCTGGATCTCGTGGTCTCCGACGGTCATGACATTGCCCTTGACAGAGACTTTCTGTAAGAGTTTCCGCTGGACTGAGTCGTACCTCAGGAGGTATGCGAGGTTGTCGATGTCGGCCAGGTCGTTGATTGCCACGACCTCGAAATCCTTGCCGAATTCCTTGCGCTCAAGGCAGGCGCGCAGGTAGCATCTTCCAATCCGTCCGAATCCGTTAATACCAATACGTCGCATGATAACCCCATCGCGTAATTTGACGGCGGTTAATAAAGCATTGCGATGTTAAACCCAAAGAAGATTCTAAGAGCGCTTAAAAGGGAATCGTCTGCTGGCAGGTCTTTTCTTGCGTTCGCTTCGGACGATGCTCCACGCGAACGCCAGGTCGAGCGGCGTATTGATGTTGATGGCCAATCGTTCGTCCTCCATGACCAGGAGGTCGGTTTCCTTCGAGGGGGTCACATAGTTCAGGCCTATCCAGACATAGGGCTTACCGTCCCTGCCCTTACCTACCGAGTCGTCGTCTATCGGGTAGGACACTTTCTCCCTCGGAAGCACGCATGCGATGCTCTCCTTCTTGGATTTCGAGATCAGCTGGTCTATTGCCGCCGGTGTGATGAACGGGATGTCGACGTTGAGAGAGATGTACGGGCCTATTCTGTCGAGGAGGAAGTAGACGTCGTCATGATAGTCTATCCCGGGAGCCTCGAGAACGGCGTATCCCCGCTTGATGGCCAATTTGGTGGTCTTCGGTGTCGACGGCGTCGTAGCGACGATCAAATCAGCAGCTCTCGAGCCCTTGACAGCCTTGACGGAGCGGTCCAGCAGCGTCTCCTTTCCAAGCCTTAAGATAGGTTTCTCGATCCTCTTGCCCATTCTCGTGGATTTGCCGCCGGCCATAATCACTGCGATCATAGCAGGATCACCCAGGCGAACAGGATAAGCAGGCGCCCGACCTCGTTTGCCGCCCCGAACGAATCGCCTCCGACCCCGCCGAAATGCTTCCTCGCGACCAAGGCGATAGCAACCCCGGCGATCGGGCCGAGGAGGACTATCAAACCGAACAGTCCGGACGAGAACAAGGCTATCGCGATGCCGATTGCCAGAGCCGCGACGTATCTCCCAGGGGTCGCCGCCTTCACGAAGATGCTCCCCATCCCCTGGTGCGAGCTCGGACCGACGACCATCACGGTATTCATCGCCAACTTCGCGCCGACCTCTGCGACAACGAGTCCGAGAACGAGCGGGATCCTGTCTGCCCATAGAAGGAACGGAGGAGAATCGATCCAAGACCCGAGGTCTCTCACGAGAAGGACGAGCATCAGAATCGCGATTATCATGAAGAAGGTACCGGAAGCTCCGACAGCCACGTCCTTCATGGCTCCCTTCTTTCGCTCCTTGTCACCTGATGCCATCAGGCCGTCCCCGAAATCTGCCAACCCTTCCAGATGGATGAGCCCAGTGAGGAAGTAGATGAAGACCACGACAAGAAGCGAGATGACCAATCCGTCCACGATCCCGTCCAAGAAATTGAAGGCCAGGATCGCTACCAAAGTGAATATGATTCCGAGGGCCGCTCCAGCTGCCGGGAACAGGAATTGCTGTCTCGCGGCTGATTCAAGGTCGATCCTTGAACGGGAAAGCCTGATCCTCGAGAGCAATACCAGCAACCCGAACAATTCTCTCACTCCTGCCGTCCGTAGCCGCCGAGGATTTCTTCCGACTTAAGCGTTGGGGCTCTCTCGGACACAAAGACTAAAATATACTTTATACATTTCAACTTTACTTTAGGACGGGATGATATGGATATCACGACTTTGATCAGGTCCATCAAGCCGCTGGATGCCAAGTCGCAGAAGCAGGCCAGGATCAGGCAGGATAACCTTACGAAGCCGAAGGGGAGCCTCGGACGGCTTGAGGACCTCTCAATACAGCTCGCCGGCATATACAGAACCGCAGCGCCGAAGATAACGAAGAAAGCGATTTTCACGATGGCCGCGGATCATGGGGTGTGCGCGGAAGGAATCAGCGCATATCCGCCAGAAGTCACAGCTCAAATGGTGCTGAACTTTGCGTCCGGCGGAGCAGCCATAAACGTCCTCGGCCGGCACGTGGGCGCGGATGTAATCGTCGTAGACATGGGCGTCGCTTCCGACATAAGCTGGCCGTCATCGATTGTGAGCAAAAAGGTCAGAAAGGGGACGCGCAACATGATGCGGGAGCCTGCAATGACGTCTTCCGAAGCGTCCGATGCGATAATGCATGGTGCTGAGCTCGGCATTAATGCCGCGGAAAATGGGTACGACCTGATTGGAATCGGAGACATGGGGATCGGGAATACGACTGCCGCGAGCGCGTTGACGGCAGTCTTCACGGGCCGCCCGGTCGCGGAAGTGACCGGAAGAGGAACAGGGATAGACGAGGACGGCCTTTTGAAGAAGATCAAGGTGGTAGAGGAAGTCATCAACCTCCGCCGGCCGGACCCGAGTAGGCCGCTCGACGTTTTACAGCGCGTCGGGGGGCTGGAGATCGCGGGGATGGCCGGTGTCATCATAGGGGCGGCGAGCAGGGGCGTGCCGATCGTCCTGGACGGCTTCATTTCGAGCTCGTCCGCGCTCATCGCCGCAGGGCTAGCTCCCGAATCAAAATCATATATGATCGCCTCGCACCGTTCGGTAGAGAAGGGTCACAGAGCGATTCTGGACTATCTCGGGCTTGAGCCGATCCTCGATTTACGGATGCGGCTCGGGGAGGGGACCGGGGCGGCGCTCGCGATGAACATCATCGAAGCATCGTGCAAGATCCTGAACGAGATGGCGACCTTCGAAAGCGCAGGCGTTTCCCAAAAGGATGGTGGTTGAGATATGGCAGCGGAAAAAACCCAGACGATGAGCCCGGCAGTAATCGTTGTGATCCTAGTAGTGGCTGTTGCGACGGCATTTGGAGGCGGCTACGCCATCGGATCGATAAACAATGCTTCGAACCAACATCATACTCTCACATTCGTCGATGACTACAATCGGACCGTTTCTCTGGAAGGATATCCTCAAAGAATCGTCTCCGTTGCGCCGACTCCGACAGAAATACTGTTCGCGGTGGGTGCGGGAGATCTTATCGTGGGGCTAGATGCGTGGAGTGACTATCCTGCACAGACGAAAGACATCACCAAAGTCGGAGACTTTGAGCTGAACTTAGAACAGATAATCACCCTAAAACCGGACTTGATCGTATCAGGAGATCTTGTTCCTCAGACGGATCTTGATATCCTTGAATCGAACGGCATCCCGTACATGATAATTGCCGACCGCAACCTGAGTGAGGTCTACGGCAGCATTCAATTGATTGGAAACGTGACGAATCATGCGTCGAATGCCTCGCAATTAATCAATTCGTTGAAGGACAGAGTCGAGGCGGTGACAAACAAAACTCTCGCCAACGGGGTCAGCCACCCGAAGGTGTATCTTGAATACTGGCCTATGTTCACATTCGGTCCAGGATCGTTCGGGGATGATATCATTCACCTCGCCGGGGGCGCCAACATCGGAGCGATCAAGGATACCGAATATCCGAGCGTGACCGATGAGTTCGTAGTCTCCCAGAACCCCGACGTCATTGTGTACACGACGGGGCCATCGACGACGACCAACTCCACGGAGATACAGGCGAGACCGGGCTGGATTCAAACGAACGCCGTGAGTCAATTGAAGATCTACTCGATGGACGACAACCTGGTGAGCAGGTACGGTCCACGGATCATCGATGGCTTGGAGCTGCTCGCCGCCTTCATCCACCCGGATCTCTTCACTTGAACAACATCCGGAAGGGCGGACTGAACGATGAACCAAGAGAACGCGGAAAGATCGGATCCATTCATCCGAATAAAGCGCAGGCGGACGCTCTATCTTCTCGCCCTCCTCGCGCTCCTCACGTGCACAATCTTCATCTGCATCTTGATAGGGGAGATCGGCCCGATCGGGGCGATTCCCGGAGGCGACCACATCTCCATCGGTGATGCTGTGAATATCTTGTTGGGACAGTCTCACCAGTATAGCAACATCATCTGGAATATCAGGGTCCCCAGAATATTCCTAGCAGGGTTCGTGGGTGCGGGTCTCGCCGCGGCGGGAATGGCGATGCAAGCGGTCTTCCGAAACTCCATGGCGGACCCTTTCATAATCGGCGTCTCCTCCGGCGCCGCGGTAGGTGCCGCCGCCGTAAGTCTCTTCGGCATCGGCGGGATGTTCATGCTGTTCACGCAGCCGATACTGGCGTTCATCGGAGCTCTCGTGACAGTGTTCGTCGTCTACCGCCTAGGCACCATCAAAGGACACGTCTATGTCGACACTCTGCTCCTCTCGGGCGTCGCCGTCGCCGCCTTCCTCGGAGCGATCACCTCTTTCATGATCTATGTCCAGCAACAGCAGTTCCATCAGCTTGCGCATTGGCTGCTTGGAAGTCTCCAGTCTGCCAGTTGGACAGAGGTGGAGATAATCGCGCTCCCGATCGTGGCGGGCGGGATCGTGATCTACCTTTACGGGCGTGAGCTGAACGTGCTGCTTCTGGGCGAAGAAGCCGCTCACAACCTCGGCGGCAACCCAGAATTCCTGAAGAAGGTCATGCTGGCCGTCGCCGCGATAATGACCTCTGTCGCGGTCGCGTTCACGGGGATAATCGGATTCGTCGGGCTGATGGTGCCGCACATGATGCGACTGATAGTCGGGTCGGACCACCGGCTGCTCGCACCGGCATCCGTCCTGGGCGGGGCGATATTCCTGATCTGGGCGGATGCGATTTCGAGGTCGTTCGTCAGCCTCCCGGTGGGCGTCATCACCGCCCTTTTCGGAGGACCTTTCTTCCTCTTCCTTCTCCGGAGCAGGCGTTTGAGGGGTGAAGGTAGATGAAGGTCGAAATCCAGGACTTGTCCTTCTCCTTCGAGGGAAAGAGGGTGCTGAAGGATATCTCGCTCTCGATCGGAGAGGAGGAATTCCTCGGATTGATGGGGCCGAACGGATCCGGCAAGACCACCCTGCTCAGGTGCATGATGAACTTCCTGAAGCCCGAGCAAGGCGCCGTCCTAGTTGATGCAAAGCCGATACACACGATGAGCGACAAGGATCTGGCGCAGCTCTTCGCCGTCGTCCCACAGACATCGCAGATCGAATTCTCCTTCACGGCTTACGAGATGGTGATGATGGGGAGGATCCCGCATGCCAAGAGCAGGCTATCGAGCGAGACGAAGGCGGACGCCAAAGCTGTTCGGGACGCAATGGAGAGGACCAACACTTGGCAGTTCTCGGACAGGCAGTATGCAAGCCTGAGCGGTGGAGAGAGGCAGCGGGTGATAATCGCCCGAGCCCTCGCGCAGCAGCCGACAATCCTCCTACTGGACGAACCGACGGTGTACCTGGATATCACAGGTCAGCTTGAGATAATGGATCTGCTCAGGGAGCTGAACCGCGAAGGGCTGACGATCATCGCAGTGATGCACGACATAAACCTCGCTTCGAGGTACTGCGGAAAGATCGCCCTGCTGCATGACGGTCGATTGGAATCGCAGGGAACCCCTGAAGAGGTGTTCACCCCTGACAACATAATCAGGATATACGATGTCGATGTCATCGTCAGGAAGGACCCGCTCACGAATTCCGTGAGCGTCATCCCCCGGATTACTACGATTGTCTCAGCCATGCACGGGACGAGGGTTCATGTCCTTTGCGGCGGAGGAACTGGTGGCGCGGCCATTATCGGTCTGAGGGACGCGGGATATGCGCCCTCTGCAGGGGTGATAAATGTCCTGGATTCCGACTTCGAGCTGTCGGAGGACCTTCACATACCCGTTGTGACCGAGGTCCCCTTCGCCCAGATCAGCGACGAGACCCATCTCCAGAATCTTCAGAGAGTCATGGAAGCCGCGGCCATCGTTGTAACGGATTTCCCTGTGGGGCCAGGGAACCTCAAGAACCTCGAGGCGGCCGTTGCGGCGCTCGGTAAAGGGAAGCCTGTGTTCATCGTGAACGCAGAAACGGTGGAGAAGAGGGACTTCGTCGGCGGGAAGGCGAAGCAGTTGATTGATGATTTGATAAGCCGAGGAGCGGTTAAGGTCAACGGGAAGCAGGATCTGATGGCGAAGCTCGCGGAGCGGCTGGGAAGATGACGGAATACCTCCTTAGGGATATGAAACGCAACACGGAACTGTTGATCCTCGCGGAATTCCTGAAGGATCCCTCAGTGAAGCGTAAGGACGTCGCTGAGCGCCTGGGCGTGACCGAGCAAGCAATATCTCAGTACATCGGGGAGCTCGAGAGGGAGCAGCTCCTCACGACCGTGCAGGGACGGCTCAAGCCGAGCAGGAAAGGCGTGCAGCTCCTGCAGGAGCGCTTCCTCCAGCTCAATGATGAGATCAAGAGCATCCTTCGACAGATTCAAGTGATCGACACTTGCGTCGCGTTGGCCGCCGGTCCGATACGAGCGAAGGACAGGGTCGGCCTGGTGATGCGCGAAGGGAGACTGGTCGCATTGCCGAACAAGTCCGCCGGGTCGAGCGGCATCGCGAGGAACAGCGCAGACAAGGGAGACGAGGTCCTGGTAGGAGGTCTCGAGGGCGTCGTCGAGCTGGACCTTGGTGAACTCCTGATACTGCAGGTCCCCTCGGAAGCGTCAGGCGGATCCAAGAAGGCCGATCTCTCGCTTGCGACCAAAGCGATGAAGGGATTCCATTACGATGAGGTCGCAGTCGGCGATCTCGTCGGCGAAGTCGTCGCAAAGCGGCTCCACCTCTCGCCGACCTTGATGCATGCACCGGTCGAGGCGACCATGAACGCCCTTTCTAAGGGGCTCGACGTCCTATTCCTCGGCACGCATGATTCGACCGAGGAGGTCAACGCCCTCATAGAGAGACTCAAGAACCAGTCCGGGTATGCGATTTCATTCAAGCTGGTATACATAGGAAAGGAACGCTAACCACACCGTTATCGAGTTCCATTCACATCTACCGCGCCTTCTCATGTGCACATTTTCGCCACCGAATGTTCAAATAACGTCATGATGATAACGATGCTCGCCATATGGTGAGGTTGGGCGGAACATGGAATTGAGGGATATCTTAGGGGCGCCACCATCAATAATCCTGAAGACAGGTTCGACCGCAATGGATGCGATTTCCGCGATGGTCGAGAACGGCGTCGGATCGGTCCTGATCGACCGCGACGATCCTCAGGATTCCTTCGGCATAGTGACGACGAAGGACATCATCAACGATGTGATAGCGAAGGGTCTGGAACCTCCGGAAGTTCTGCTCAGGGATATATGTTCCAAGCCGCTGGTCGTCGCCAACAACCTCGACATCGACATCAGATGGGTCGCGAAAAAGATGGCAAACGAGGGCGTCGCGAGGCTCGCTGTCTATGACGGAGGAAACTTGAAATGCCTCGTCTCTGACATCGACATCCTCAAAGCTCTGGCAAAGGAGCTGGAGTGCGGGCCGTGCGAGGGGCCTTCCGCAGAGCACCATGAGAGGAAGGTGAAGAAATGACCGACATAGACCGTACCCTCAGGAACATCGTGAAGGATTTCAGGATGCCATCGATAGATGCGAAATCCTCGGTGGCGGACGCAATATGTAAGATGGTCCAGGAGGAGGCCTATGCGCTGCTCGTCCCGCGGCAAGGTCCGCACGACGCCTATGGGATCGTGACTAAGAGGGACATCATCTACAAGGTGATTGCCGAGGAAAAGGACCCCAAGAAGGTGAAGGTCGAGGAGATAATGTCGAAGCCGCTAGTGATCCTCACCAACCTCGATCTGGACATCAGGTGGGTCGCAAAAGCGATGTACGATTCAAACGTTTCGCTGATAGCTGTCTTCGAGGGCGGCGACTTCTACGGCTTCGTCACATCGAAATGCATCGTGGAAGCGATCTATTACTCGGAGAAGAGGAACCGACTTAACGACCAGGCATTGTACGTCTCATGCTGAACTAGTGAACGGAGGTCAACCCTTGACGGACCAGAAGCCCGAAAGGAGCAATGCGGAGAGGTCCATAGGGGTCTACTTGTGCGGGTGCAGAGGAGAGATCTCGAAGCACATCAACCTGCAGGCCATCGCAGACCTGGTGGCGAGCCTTCCGCACGTCAAGTTCGTCGGGATCCATGAGGCCCTCTGCAGCAGGGAAGGCCAGGACTTCCTCAGGGAGGAAATGAAGAAGCACGGCTTCGAGAGGGCGGTCATCGGGGCATGCTCTCCGAACATACAGGGGATCCTCATAAGCCGCGCCCTCGAGGAGGCGGGGCTGAACAAGTATCTTTTCGACCAGATCAACATCCGCGAGCAGTGCGCCTGGGTCCACCCTGACAATGCAGATGCGACGCGTAAGGCGCTCGCGCTGATAAACGGCTCGATCCGCAAGGTCGCGGAACTCGAATCCATGGAGGACCTCACGATCTCCATCAAACCTGAGGCTCTGATAATAGGAGGAGGGGTCGCAGGGATGCAGGCCGCGCTGGACATCGCGCACGCGGGGTTCAAAGTGCACCTTGTCGAGAGGACGGAGGAGCTCGGCGGCAGGGCCTACAAGCTGAGCATGACATTCCCGACGCACAACTGCGGGATCTGTTGCATGCAGTACTGCAAGGAGTGCGTCTTCACACCGAAGATCGAGGACGTGCTACAGGAGAAGAACATCGAGGTCCTGCTGAACTCCGAGGTCGAGTCGATCGAGGGGGGATTCGGCAACCGACATGTCAAGGTCAAGACCCCTGGCGGCATCAAAGAATTCGATGTCGGGACGATCGTCGTGGCAACAGGTTCGAAGACCTTCGACCCGAAGCGCATCCCGGAACTGAGCTATGGTAAGCCGGACGTCCTTTCAACGGTGGAACTTGAGCAGCTAATTGTGAAGCAGAGGGAGAAGGGCGGGCCGATCCAGAGGCCGTCGGACCAGAAGGTGCCGAAGACCATCGACTTCATACAATGCGTCGGCTCCAGGGACAAGACGAAGGGCAACCTCTACTGCTCGCTCGTCTGCTGCACATACGCGATCGGCCAGGCTAGGGAGCTTAAGAAGCTGATCCCGGACGCCACCATTTACATACACTACATCGACCTCCGCGGCCCCTACCGGGGGTTCGAGGAGTTCTACGACGCGGCGAAGCAGGAAGGCATCCAATTCGTCCGCGGGCGGGTGTGCGACGTCAACCGCAATGGGGACAAGCTGACAGTCCGCGCCGAGGACACGGATTCGGGGACGCTCCTCGAGATCGACAGCGACCTCGTCGTTCTCTCTGTCGGGCAGGAGCCCGCCGACGGGAGCGAGAAGATCGTCAAGGAATTGCACATCCAGACGGACATTGACAGGTTCATGAAGGACATCAACCCGATGTTCCCGTCGGAATTCAGGAGGGGGATATATGTCGTCGGCACGGCGCAGGGCCCCAAGGGAATCAGGTACTCCATCGACGACGCGAAGACCGCCGCCGGGGAGGTCATCAAGATCATGCAGGCAGGGCAGGTCAGGATGCCCCGCATCACCGCTAGGTCGGACGACTTCAAGTGCCGCGGGTGCGGGAGATGCCTGGAGGCCTGCGAGTTCGGCGCGATCACGCTCGTCGACGACGGCAAAGGTGGTCAGAAAGCGAAGGTCGACGAGGTGCGCTGCGAGGGATGTGGCGCCTGCGCAGCAGCCTGCTGCAACAAGGCGATGATGCTCACTGGATACTCCATTCCGCAGCTGCTCGCGACCGTTCTAGGGCTCACCGAGGAGGTGGCCAAATGAGTGGCGAGAAATTCGAACCCAACATCATCGCGTTCACCTGCACCTGGTGCGGATACCCTTCTGCCAACCTCGCCGGGGTCAACAAGATCAGTTATCCGTCGAACGTCAAGATCGTCAGGGTGATGTGCAGCGGGACGGTCGACCCGGCCGTCGTCATGCAGGCCCTGGAGAACGGTGCGGACGGCGTGATGGTCATCGGCTGCCTCATTGACAACTGTCACTATGTGTCGGGCAACAAGAAGGCGCAGGAGCGGATGGACTGGCTCAAGAAGCTCCTCGACATCCTCGGAATGGACGGCGGGCGGATAAGGACCGAGTGGATCAACGCGTCCGAGCGCGTCAGGTTCGCGAAGGCCGTCACGGAGTTCGTCGAAGAGGTAAGAAAGCTCGGCCCCGTGCCGAAGATCCCGAAGGAGAAGAAGGACGCGCCGTCGAAGGAGAAGACCCAGAAGGAGATCAAGCAGCTGATCGAGGACACCGGCGCCACCGACTGCGTCGAGTGCGGGAAGTGCACGACCGTCTGCCCTGTGGCCAGATTGGACCCCGAATTCGCCCCGAGGAAGATAGTGCTGAGGTCGATGGAGGGGATGGTCGAGAACCTCGCAACCGACAGGGATATTTGGGCTTGCGCGACGTGCGATATCTGCAACTCGATGTGCCCCTACAAGGTCGACTACTCTGGATTCATCCAGGGGATGAGAGGGCACGCGAGGGAGCTGGGGAACTTCCCGGTCTGCTCCCAGGGTGGCCTGATCCAGAGCATGATGCGCGAGATGGCCAACTCCGAGCTCAAACAGAACCGGCTCGGTTGGATGAAGGAGGGGTTGAAGATCGCCGACAAGGGAGATGTGTTCTTCTTCGTCGGATGCATGCCCCAGTTCGACGCCATATTCGCCGACCGGGAGAACCTGAGGTTGAATGAGATCCCGGCCGCCGCGGTCAAGCTGATGAACGCCGCCGGCGTGATTCCAGTCGTCAGCAACGACGAGGTCTGCTGCGGACACGATCTCGCCTGGACGGGGGACGAGGACAATTTCCTGAAGCTTATGGACAAGAACATCGCGCTGATCAGGAAGAGCGGTGCGAAGAAGGTCGTCTTCACCTGTCCCGAGTGCTACAGGACCTTCGCGAAGGACTACCAGGATTTCTCCGGGGACTTGGACTTCGAGATGGTGCACCTGGCGGACTACCTGAAGGAGCTCATCGATTCCGGGAAGCTCAAATTCCCCGAGTCGGCGAAAAAGGCGGTCGTCACCTACCACGACTCGTGCAGGCTCGGGAGGCACATGCATGTCTACGATTCGCCGAGGGATCTCATTAAAGCGGCAGGGATGAACCTCGTCGAGATGCAGAACACGAAGGACAAATCCGCCTGCTGCGGGGTGAGCGCCTGGATGAGTTGCAACTCGACTGCGATGCGCCTCCAGCTAGAGCGCATGCAGGAGGCGAAGGCGACCGGAGCGGAGTACATGCTGACCTTCTGCCCGAAATGCCAGATACACCTGTCCTGCGCGACCTCCGAGAAGCTGCCGTTCGACAAGGAGAAGGTCGACATCCCGACCAAGGACCTCGTAATCGCGCTCGCGGAGCTCCTCGATGCGAAGTAGAGACTCTACCGGGTCAGCCTTTTATCGCTGAAGTGCGATTGCCTGGCGGAGACAGGTGAGCGATGCCGAGACGTAAGTACGGGCACTTGACGAAGCCGTGCCCGCCCACACCGGTCGAGAAGTGCAGGTTCTGCAGGAACAACCAGCCGTGCCCCGTGCACAAGAAGAAATGAATTCACTTCTTCTCTGCGCCGTTCGGATTCTCCGTTAGTCGCCCTTCGATCCTCTTGTACCTGATGTATGACACGCCGAGGCTGACCGCCAGCACGATTAGGACGAGCGCTATCGAGGCGTCGGCGACCGACTCCGTCGAGAAGAGCGAGGGGAAGATAATCGCTATCAGCACAAGTATTGTCATCTTCGTGAAGCCCCCGATGGTGCTGTACATGAAGGCGAGCTTCGGCTTCCATTCGCTGACTGCGATGAATGCCCCGGTGAATGGGATGACTGGCGCGAGCCAGTTGACGAACGCGAGCTTCTCGTTCGAGACGATGAGGAACTTCATGTAATGGTTCATGACCTTCTTGACGCGCTTCGGCATCCCCACCTTCTTCACGATGGAATAGAGGAGGAACTGCGCCCCGACCGCGGCTGCGACCCCGACCAATATAAGCGTGATTCCCCAGGTCGGGTTTGAGATGCTTGACGGCGTGAGGGCGATCAGTATCAGCCAGGCTTCAGGGAGCGTCGGTATTGCGAAGCCGTCGAGGAAGCTTATCAGGGCGAAACCGACGATAAGCCAGAACGGGCCAAACCCCTGGAAGAAACTGATGATGTCCTGACCTAGCATCCAATCCCGACCTTCCTAAGCGATTATCCGATAGTTATTGCTTGCTGACATCCGCCGGCTTCCCGTCGGTGTAATGGAACTTCATAGTGACGAGCATCGCAAGGAACGTCGTACCGATTATGTTCGAGATTAGCAGCGCGAGATCGTTCACCATGTAACCGTAGACTATCCAGAGGAACATCCCCACGCACAGTATGCTGATCATCAAGATCGACACGTCGTTCATCTTCTTCGTGCGGTAGCCCTTCACGATCTGCGGGATGTATCCCGACGTCGTCAGCGCGCCTGCAATAAGTCCCAGCACGACCCATTCTACCATAGGAGGGCGATTACCGATTCCCCTATTCTGCTTTTGCATGCAATCGGTCGCTCAGACTGTGGAAAGCAGGATTATGCCTGTGACAACGGCCATAATGAGCATAGCCTCCTTCAGCGATATCCGTTCCTTGAGGAAGGCGTAGGCGATCACGATCGTCACTACCGGGTACGCGGCAATAACGGGGAATACGAGCGATGCTGGACCGGTGGAGACCGCCAGAGTCTCGTTGTAGAACCCCATCTGCTCCAGCTCGACCGAGATTACCGCGAGGATAATCGGAAGAGAATATGAGGGGATCTTCAGCGTCTCTCTCAAAGTCTTCCCGGGATTCCGGAGCTTCAAGTACCCTAATGTCAGAGGGGGCATGACGAGGGCGGGGAGCCCAAGATAGAGAAGCACATCGAGCCCAGTCAGCGCGGCTTTCAGCAGAATCCCCCAGACCCCCCAGGAGATTACTGCGAGTATCGCCAAGGCCAGCGCCGATCTGGGGCACTTCATCCTGCCCATCGACGCTCCGTGCAAGTACAGGAGGGTGATGACGGCGGCCATCGTCAATGTCACGCCTATCGCCTGTAGCGGGTTCAGCGTTTCATTGAAGACGAGTAGCGCCACGACCACGATGATGGCAGGATAGGCGGAGGTAATCGGTCCGACAATGAGCAGCGGCCCCCTCTCGAGCGAATCGAAGTAGAGGAAGAACCCGAGGTTCGCGAAGAAGGCGGACAGCAGTCCCAGGGCGATATACATCGGTTCGACTCCCCCCAGGCCATTCGCGAGGACATAGTAGAGGAGCAGGATGATCGAAACGGGCATTATCACGATGAACGAACTCATCACGAGGGTGGAGGTGGTCGCGCTCCTTAGGGCGTACTTGCTGATGACGCCCGCGATCCCTGTCAGCAGGACGGTGAGGATTGCGAAAAATACCCAGGACATCATCGCTTTCCGGAAGGCGAAGGGTTCGATTAAGGTTTGCATAAAGACCGCAAAGCATATTTTCCAGCAACATTCTGAGGGACTTCATGGGCAATCTCACAGTCGCGTTCGTCGGTCCAAAGGACTACTCAAAGGACATCGGGAAGAAAGCGGAGGCTTCCGACGTCACCTACTTCGACAACAAGAAGGGCGATGTGACGATCAACATCGCGGAACCAACGGGCTACCCTGAGAAACTGGCCTCGCTGTTCTACGCCGCCTCGCTCGCGAACATCGCGCTCGTCGTGATAGAGAAGCTCGATGCGACCTTCGGAGAATGCGCCCTGATGCTCGACTGCGTCGGGATAAAGAAAGGGTACATCGTGCTCAAGAACTACATCACGAAGGAGCAGGTCGCCCCGATCATCAAGGGACTGGCTCTCGAGAGATACGAGTTCATCGAGGACAACCCCACAGCGATCCGCGAGAAGCTGATGCAGGAAGCGGAGGACCTCGAACCGAACGAGCCATTGAAAATGACGATCTTCACCGGCAGCGTCCCGGTCGACCGCTTCTTCGATGTCAAGGGAGTTGGGACTGTCGTGCTCGGGAACGTGTCCGAAGGTGTCGTGAAGAGGCACGATAGGCTAAAAGCGCTTCCAGGAGGGAAGACCGCCGAGGTCCGTTCCATCCAGAAGCACGACGACGATTCCGACTGGTCAGCGAAGGGAGATCGGGTCGGACTGGCGCTGAAGGGGATCGATGTGGCCGATCTCGACAGGGGGGTGGTCCTGACCAACAATCCGGAGATCAAGAGCACATTGTCAATGACCGTCGAGATGAAGCTCGTAAAATACTGGCCGGCTCCACTGAAGGAAGGGATGGTGCTGCACATCGGCCATTGGATGCAGTTCATGAACGCGAGGGTCGAGTCGGTAAGCGATGACGGAGATTGGAAACAGCCAACCGTCAAGCTCGTTCTCGACAAAGCGCTCATCCACCTTGCCGGCTCAAGGGCGGTCGCCTGTTACCTAGACGGTGGGAAGCTTAGGGTCGTCGGGACTCTGGAGCTGCCGTGATAATGAAGTGGACAGGACCGGGTTCGCCAAAATCCCGCTGACTGGAAATCGATTTGAGGGTCGGGTAAGGTGGCCGCCAAACCCCTTTCAAGGCCTTTTCTGACCAGCACTACTTGGATTTTGACCTCTCAGCAAGAAGAAGACCTGCCGCCCTGAGTTCTTCGGTAATCTTGTTCACCGCAACTTCGACGTCCTCAGGCGTCCGGGCGCCAGTGCAGACGAGCTTTCCTGATCCGAACAAGAGGATGACGACCTTCGGAGAGTCGATCCTATAGACGAGCCCAGGGAACTGCTCGGGCTCGTACTCGACCTTTTCTAGTCCGAGGCTGATGGCGACTGCGTTCAGGTTGATCCCGCACTCGAGGTCGGACGATGCGACGATGTTCTGGACCTCGATTTTGGGTTCGATCTTGATGTGAACGCCCGTGGCCTCGAGATGCTTCACGACTTTGGTTATCGCAGCCTTGACGTCCGCGAGGCTCTTCCCACCCGTGCAAACGACCTTGCCGCTCCTGAAAAGTAGAGATGCGGTCTTCGGCTCCTTCAGCCTATAGATCAGTCCAGGGAACCGCTCGGGATTGTGCTCCGCGCCTTCGAGGGCAAGTGAAATTGCATGCAAATCCAACTCTCTGCCAAGCGATGTTGATGCGACGACATTCTCGATTCTTATCTTTGCCATACCATCCTCCAACCATCATCAGGACATAAGCCTTTGCTGTAACGATATCGACACGGGCTACTCTGATGGCGTGTAATGAGGCAAATAGCATTGCCCTGCCCCCAAAGCCGTGTCAGGGCTTTTCCGATCGCCCTCAGCTGAGCTTCGCCCCGCAATGACCGCAATACGCGCCTTCGGCCTCGCGAGGAGCGCCACAAAAGCGGCAAATCATTGGGGCGCTCAATGATTGAGCGGGGTAGATAGGCATGTAATTCAGAATTGTTCCCTGTCCAGAACCGGTCGCATCATTATAGAATTGGCCATTCTGGCTTGCCGTCCCTCTATAGCGATTCCGATTTACATCCCTGATGATAAGCCCGACGATGATTAGGACGATTCCGACGACTCCGCCGATCATATAGAGGATTATCTCGAAATAATTTGTCGCATAATGGTAGGTAATCCCGTCAATCACCTGTTGTTCCGGGATCGTATAGAGATAGATGGCTAAGGGCAACAGAAATCCTGCCAATATCGCTCCTCCGACTACCAGATTCCACCGCATAGTCCCACAGTAAGGAATGACAGTGCGGATATTTGAATGTCGAGGAGGAGAGCTACGGGAGAGATGAGTTCATCCACATATGAAGTGCACTGATTCTCAGCGAGATCATTCTATGTGCTCGTTCCAATTGCCATTAGCTTAGGAATCACCGCCCCCCGTATCGGAGGCACGTTGACAACCGGTTCTCAAGTCTTGACGGAGAAAGGCTTGATGAACTCTGCGATTGCGAAGAAAATGACCCCTAAGCCCAGAACGATCATTCCGACCTGAAGAGTCCCGAGAGGATTGTAGCCATATATGCTCCCAATTGATACCGTGAAGATTGAGCTGAACATGAAAATGGCAACCGCTGAAAGCGAGAATCCGATTCCTCTGAACACTCCGACCAAGATTCTCAGCGATCTCGACGAGGGACCTCCATAGACGGACATGGGCATTTGTTGCACCAGTGGCATTTGCATCTGTACTTGCGATTGTGGTTGCACCGACATCAAGGGCATCCCGCACACTACGCAGAAGGCCATCGCCTGTGCGTTCTCATTTCCGCATCTTGGACACTTGACCAAAGAAATTCCTCCGGACATTAATCCGTTTGCAGGAGATAAGGCTTAGCACGTTGAGAAGTGGGCCCGACCGGATTTGAACCGGTGACCTTCCGGTTATCAGCCGGATGCTCAAGCCAAACTAAGCTACGGGCCCTTCGTTTCGTGCGTATGCGGAGGCAGAATAAAAAGCTTAGTCCTCATTCTGTCGAATATTGCGCGCATCCAGCAAGTAAAATCACGGCCTCGGGAACTTCTGCGCGAAGGACGCAAGCACTTCGGGGAGCATCGCCTTCGTCGAGTCGACCTCCAGCCCCTTAGACGTTATCCTCATCGGCCTCATCTGGGTATCGTGGGCGGAGGCCCTCAGTTTCTCGACGTAGATGCTCCTGTAGACCCTCCCGTTCGCCGTCAGACGGCATGTCTTGATTATCCCGTGTGACATGAAGAACTCCGGCCGGACCGCCTCGCCCGGCTTCGGGTTGTCCGCGACGATCAATGCTGTGATTCCCTCCTCCGAGAGAAGCCTGAATATCGAGTTTATCCCCAGTTCCCATGAAATCTCCTCGGAGCTCAGGAGCTTGAGCGAGACGACCGAGTCGATGACGAGCCTGTCGTACGAATGGTCCTCGAACTCCTTCTGGATTCTCAGCTGGAGACTCGGAAGGCTGAGGTCCGCCTGGTTGCCGGCCTGCTGCTGTGCAGTCTTCCCCTTGTCGTCCGTGTCCTTGAGCGCTGCGGCGGTCTTGCTGGTGCTCGAGACCTCGATAAGGGACCCTCTCACCTTGTATTCTCTGACCCTCGGGTGCGCGTTGAGAATCATGATCTTGCCAGTGTCCCAGCCGAAGCTGGATATGTTCGCACTGATGTCCGCGGGATTCGAGTCGATGGTGACGTAGAGGACCTCCTCGCCGTTCTTGACCCCTTCCATCAGGAAGTGCGCGCACAGGGTGGACCTGCCGCTGCCTGCGTCGCCGGATAGAATGTATGTCCTGCCGGCGATCAGCCCGCTGTCCAGCATCTCGTCGAGCCCGTCGATTCCGGTGGAGACCCTGTCGAGCCCGCGCAGCGACAGCATCCTCATTTCCCCCCTTCGAGCTTCGACTGCTTCTCGAGCACCTGCAGGCCTATCGGGGTTATCTTGATCCGCTTTATGCTATCGTCGTGCTCGGAACCTCGGAACTTGTCGACGGATATCCCGAGCTTGAAGTCGTTGTTCTGCAGCCACCTGTGCATCCTGACGACCCCTCTCGACATCACGTACTCGATGCTCGTCATGTCGAGGATGGGGGAGTCGCTCTCCTGTATCGTTACTATTGTGGTGGCGTTCAGGTCGGAGAGGAACCTAAGGAAGGATTGGAGGAAAACGTTTCGCTCGCCTGCAGGGGTCATGAAGTAGAGGAGCGCGGAGATGGAATCGATCGCGATGCGGGAAATCTTGTGGTCCCTGACCTCGACCTTGATCATCTCCTGGATCGCTGTTATCGTGATCTCGGGGTTGCGCAGATCGGCCGAGCGGGGTATCTCCGGGAACACCTTCCCGAACGCCTCCGCGTGCCTCACGATCGAGACGTCCCTCAGCGGTGTCCTCTCGTATTTCCTCAGCTCGAGCGTCCCGTCAAGGACCATGATCTTGTCGAAGTTGAGGCCGAACATGGAACCGAGGTTCTCCCTTATCTGGCAGGGCGCCTCGTCCAGGGCGACGAGCAAGGTGTTCTCGCCTCGCTTGACCCCTTCTAGGAGGAATTGCGTTGCGAGGATAGTCTTGCCGCTGCCCGGGGGACCGACCAGCGAGTACACGCTGCCAGGAAGGAAGCCTCCCTTCAGCATCTTATCGAGACCTGGAGTCCCCGTAGCGATCCTGCGGATTATCGACGCCATCTTCCATCATCCATTCGCTGCCGAGGTTCCCACGCCCCGGCGAGCAGGCTCCTGATGGCATCGGGTGTTTAAGCCATTTCTTCTCCGATTTCTAAGGTGGAGAACGCCTGGATTCGGAGATCGATAGAGCCGCTGGCTCGATGAGTTAGTATTATCTGCTTCCCGTTCATTATCCTCAACGGATATGCCAGTCATCAACTTCAGCTTCGCGGACCTGCAGGACCTAGTCGGTGGGAGCCTGGACTACGAGACGCTAGTCGACCGGCTGCCGATGATGGGAGCTGATGTCCATTCCGTCAGCAAGGACAGCGACGAGATGGCCTTCGAGCTCTTCCCCGACAGACCGGACATGTACTCCGTCGAGGGGATCGCCAGGGGGCTCAGGGCGTTCCTTAACATCTCCCCGGGACTAAGGAGGTACGAGGTCGGTAAATCCGATGTCGTCCTGAAGGTCGACCCGGCCGTGGATTCCGTGAGGCCGTTCATCTGGTCGGCGCTCGTGACCGACGTCGAGATGAGCGACAACCTGATCAGATCGGTGATGGACCTCCAGGAGAAGCTGCACCTCACC